>OCTX012255902.1_pt1 | contig 19524 bp, 12 predicted proteins | sample 1539691 | NCBI WGS metagenome assembly OCTX01 (sample SAMN02144231, study PRJEB22623) | gut metagenome | biome: sheep rumen | host: Ovis aries | place: New Zealand
AATGAAAGAGGCTGGTTCCGGAAGTGAATCAGCCTCTTTTTTATTCGATACTCTTCAGGGACTCTGTCATGTCGATCCTCCGGATCTTTCCCCGCATCATCAGGTCAACAGCGAGTGAGAAAAGGATGACCAGCAGCAGCGAATATACATAGCTCTGCGGGAAGATCAGGATCTTATATGCCACGATGTCCATCTTGATCTGCGAGATCACGAAGCGGTGCAGATAGATCCCCATCGGAATTCCGAAAACAAATCCCATCAGGCAGAGGATGAAGTTCTCACGGAACACATAGCTTCCGGTCTCGCCTTTCCGGAACCCGAGGACCTTGAGCGTGGCGATCTCGCGGGTCCGCTCCGCGATGTTGATATTATTGAGGTTAAACAGCACGATAAAAGCGAGGAGCGCCGCGCAGATGATCACGAGGATAACGATGTAGTTCATCTTCTCCATCGTTTCCGAGAAGCTCTTTCTTCCCTCCTCCATGATGTTCCAGGCTGAGACCTTCGCATCGGATCCGACGGCGGAGCCATATTCGTAGGACCTCCCTTCCGGGACGCGCAGGAGCGCATCCGAAGGCTCGTATTCTTCTCCAAAAGCACTTGTATATGTACTTGCGCTGATAATGGCATAGTGGTAGGTGTAGTTTTCGAAGATATAATCGATCGGAAGGCTGATGGTCTTTCCTTCTTCTCCATATTCGAGCGTGATCGTATCTCCGACAGATAGTGAATTGCTCTCGGCAAGTTTCAGGCTGATGCCGATCGTCCCCTCCTTCGGAAGGCCATATTCACTCGTTCCTTTGTGCGGGCGGACGAAGTTAGTAAACTTCGGATCGTCGGCGATGAAGAGCTCGACGTCGCGGATCGCACTGGAACTGTTATGCTTCATGTGTTCCTTGCGGATCAGGATCTTCTCCGTATCGATCCCCGTCCTGCTGTCCGCCTCTTCCAGGATCTTCTCCATCTCTTCTTCTGTCGTGTTTTTGCTGTAGCTGACCGACACGTCATACGTCATGATCTCATCATACTGGAAGTTGATCAGATTATTGATCGAGTCCTTAAGGCCGAATCCAGTGATCAGAAGCGCCGTGCATCCGGCAATCCCGATGATCATCATCCACATTCTTTTCTTAAAGCGGAATACATTTCTCGCAGAGACTTTATGCAGGAACGACAAGCGTTTCCATACCGGCGTAATGTATTCCAGGAAGATCCTTTTTCCGGACGGCGGTGCCTTCGGCCGGACAAGCTCCGCCGGTGTCTCCGTGAACTCGGAAAAGCATGTCACGATCGTCACTCCGACAGAGCAAAGAAGCGATACCAGAAGCGAGATCAGAAACAGCGGGATCTCCGTGGTAAAAGTGATCGGCGCAAATCCGTACATCATGTCATAGACCTTCCATATCGTGAAGGGGAAGATCTTCGTTCCCGCTGCAAATCCTCCGACCGCACCGATCACGGAGGCAGAACCGGAGTAGATCACATACTTCAGAATGATCGAGAATTTCGAGTAGCCGACAGCGCGCATCGTACCGATCTCGGACCGCTCGTCACTGACCATACGCTGCATGGTCGTCGAGCAGACAAGTGCTGCCAGCGCGAAGAAAAAGATCGGGAAAACGGATGCGATACCATCCACGATCTTCGCATCATTATCGAAGCTGACATAGCCGACATTCGTATCGCGCTTGAGGATATAGTAATCCGCGGAATCAGGAAGTCCGAAAAAAGCAGAACGGGCAGCAACGACCTCCTCCACGCGGGGTTTCAGTGTCTTTTCAAAGGAAGCCGCAGCCTCATCATATGCATCGGAAAAAGCTTTCTCATCATTATCCATCTTCACGAAGCACTCGGAATACTGATCAGAGACAAAGCCTCCTTTCCGGACATATACGAAGCGGTCGATCGTTCCGTCGCCGATCTCACTCGTTCCTCTCTGGAAATTCAGGTAGTAAGGAGATCGTACGAATCCGACGACCTCATACTCCGAATACGAAAAACCATCCGCATCCGATAAGATCAGAGTATCTCCCAGGAAATCGGAAGGACACTCGTACTCATCGATAACTACTTCGTTATCTTTTTCCGGGAGTCTTCCTTCGATCAGTTTAAGTGTATTCACGTCCTCTGTCATCGTGTGGAAACGCACGACCGCGACGAGGTCTTCTTTTCCCTCTTCTTTATTACTCTTTCTGGTGACGAGTCCGTCTTTAAAAGAGGCGCCTTCGCAGGCACGGATACCGGGAAGCTCACCGATCTTTTTTACGTCTTGCTCATCGAATCCGATCGTCGAGAGGATCCTGAAATCGAAGAGCGCCTGATTACGGATATACTTGTCCCCTGTCGCATAGAAGGCGGGCATCGTGCTCTTTAATCCGGCGAAAAAGCCGACACCGAGCGCGATGATCATCAGGATCGCCAGGTAGCGCATGATACTGCCGCGGATGCTTCGGAAAACGATCTTCCAGTAACTTCTCTTCATGTTCCGGTCACCACTCGAGATCTTCTATGGATTTCGGATCCGGATTCACATCACAGCTTACGACCCGGCCGCTCCGGATGCGGATGACGCGGTTCGCCATCGCTGCCAGTGTCGAGTTGTGCGTGATGATGACCACAGTCATGTGGCGCTCTTTACACATCTGCGCGAGGAGCCTCAGGATCGATTTACCGGTCTGGTAATCAAGTGCTCCTGTCGGCTCGTCACAGAGCAGCAGCTTCGGGTTCTTGGCCACCGCACGTGCGATCGCCACACGCTGCTGCTCACCGCCCGACAGCTGCGCCGGGAAGTTCTTTTTCCGATCAGAAAGACCGACATCGCTTAAGACCTCTTCCGGGTCCATCGGATCGGACACCAGCTGGGAGGCCATCTCGACATTCTCGATCGCCGTGAGATTCGGGATCAGATTATAAAACTGGAACACAAATCCGACATCCGTCCGCCGGTAGTTCGCAAGTTCTTTTTCCTTTAAAGAAGAGATCTCCTGATCGTCGAGAAGTACTGTCCCGCTGGTCAGCGTGTCCATACCACCCAGGATATTCAGAAGCGTGGTCTTGCCTGCGCCAGACTGGCCGAGGATCACACAGAGCTCGCCCTTCTCGATCGAGAAGTCTGCGCCGTCGAGCGCATGCACCTCGACATCGCCGGTCTTATAGATCTTCTTTACGTCTTTAAACTCAATATATGCCATGTTATATCTTCCGATCTCGTAGAATCATTACACATTTTACACCCGAGCGGCCTCCTTCGTCGACCGCGGAAATAAAGCTGTTCTGCCATCAGAGGAACGCTCGCCCCGGATCTTCAGGATCGGGATATCGTTGAAGTAATTCCATGAAAGTTATAAAATATTGCTTTATGGGAGATTCTGATCCCACTGATTATTCTGAAGGAGGGTGTAAGTTAAATGTCGTTTCTGTCGATACTCTACACCACTCTTATCGCTCCGCTCGAGCTCTTTTTCGAGACGATCTTCTCGATCTCCAACCGTCTGATCCGAAACGAGGGCCTGTCGATCATCGTGCTGAGTATCACGGTAAATTTCCTCGTGCTGCCCCTCTATAAGCGGGCGGATGAGCTGCAGGCCGCGGAGCGGGATGCGCGGGAGAAAATGGCTCCCGGTATCGCGCATCTGAAGGAGACCTTCTCCGGAGACAAGCGCTTCATGATCCTTCAGACCTTCTACCGCCAGAATCACTACTCCCCGATCTATGCCCTCCGCAGTTCGGCGTCTCTTCTTCTGCAGATCCCGTTCTTTATCGCGGCATATAATCTTCTCTCCGGCATGCAGAGCCTGAAAGGCATGTCCTTCGGCTTTATCAGCGATCTCGGAAAAGAAGATGCCCTGTTTATGATCGGCAGTTTCCCAGTCAACATTCTTCCGATCCTCATGACTCTGATCAATATCATCTCGGGGTTCGTCTATACCAAGGGACATCCGGTAAGCGAGAAGCTCCGCGTATATGGACTGGCGCTTTTCTTCCTGATCCTGCTTTACCACTCCCCGTCCGGACTCGTTTTCTACTGGCTCCTCAATAATGTATTCTCGCTCATGAAGAATATCTTCTATAAGCTCAAGGATCCGAAAAAGATCCTCAGCTTTATCGCTGCGGCCGCGGGAGCTTCCCTTCTCCTTCTGACCTGGACGGCAGGGTCGCTTGACATGAGACAGAAAGTGCTTCTTTCCATATTGAGCCTGCTTCTCCTCCTTCCTTTCCTGTCACGCACCGGAAAGACGGATAAGCCCCGCAAGGAAAGACCGAAGGATGCCCTGATATTTTTCAGCGGCGCGCTCCTGATGTCCGTCCTTACAGGTCTTCTCATCCCGATCGACGTTATCTCCGCCTCGCCGGAAGAATTTATCAATGTGCGCTTCCCCTTTGACCCTTCGCTTCATGTCCTTTACACCATGTGTCTCGCCTTTGGACTCTGGGTACTGTGGGGAGGGATCCTGTACTTCTTCATGAAAGAACGCAGTAAGTCCTACTTCAGTGAGGGCATCTGGCTGATCTGCGGCATCTCGATCGTTGACTATCTGACCGCAGGAACTGACCGGGGACTTCTTTCTCCGAATCTCCAGTACGAAGAATTCCCGGTCTTCAAGCTCTCGGAGTACCTGATCAATTCTCTGATCGTGCTCGTCCTGGTCCTCGCTTTTCACTTCTTCTTCAAGAAATTCCGGACCCTCGTCCGCATCGTCCTCATCGCAGGAATCGTCGGAGTTATCGGATTATCCGCATTCAGCATCCGATCCGTCCATCAGACGTACCGGTCCTTCCGAAACAGATTCACATACTCGGATCAGGTACCGACTATCACTTTATCCAGGGAAGGCCAGAATGTCGTTGTACTGATGCTCGACCGTGCGATCGGACCGCTGGTTCCCTATCTTCTCGAAGAAAAGCCGGAGCTCAAGGAGCAGTTTGACGGCTTCACCTACTATCCGAACACGATCTCCTACGGAGGACATACGAATCTTGCCGCACCTGCGCTCTTTGGCGGATATGAGTACGTCCCGGGACGGCTGAATAAGAGAGACACCGAGAAAATGTCCGTGAAACATAACGAAGCACTGAAAGTGATGCCGGTGCTTTTCGGGCAGAACGGGTATGAGGTAACCATCTTCGATCCGCCGTATGCCGGATATACCGAGATCCCGGATCTGTCGATCTATAGTGATTATCCGGAATTCCACCTCTACAATACCGCCGATCATTTCAACTTCTTTGAGGGCGAGATGGACCTGGAAGAGTATTCGGATCTGGTCACCTCTTTCCGTAACAGGAATTTCTTCTGCTATTCCCTGATGAAGATCGCTCCGGTCCTTCTTCAGGACACCTTCTATGACAGTGGTGCCTATAACGATGAAAGCTCGGGCGCGACCGGATCGTCCGGCGATGCCGGTTCAGACGGTATCTCCAATGCTTCCGATCTCGTCCAGAAAAAGGATGACGCGGATCTCACTGCCAAAGGATATGACTATGACTTCATGGAGTATTATCCGGAGCTGACGCATCTGTCCGAGATCACTTCGATAAAAGATGGAACGGCGAACACTTTCCTGATGATGACCAACGACACGACCCATTCGCCGTGCCTGCTTCAGAAGCCGGACTACGTTCCTGCAAGGTTCGTCGATAATACCGCATTTGATACGGATATCGGCTCCCGCTACAACATCGGCGGAAAGAAACTGAACATGTCAGCGAGAGTGCAGAAACTCCACTATCACGTGAACATGGCCTCTTTCCTCCAGCTTGGTAAGTGGTTCGACTATCTCCGCGAGATGGGCGTATATGACAACACCAGGATCATCCTGGTATCCGACCATGGATACGGCGCCGGATATTTTGATATCAAGTGCCACGACGAAGATCTGGGCTTTTATATGCCGCTTCTGATGGTGAAGGACTTTAATTCCACGGGATTTAGCGTCTGCGAGGACTTCATGACCAATGCCGACACCCCGGTCCTTGCGACATCGGATCTGATCTCCGATCCTGTCAATCCATTCACCGGAAATCCGATCAACTCCGACAAGAAGGCCGGCCCGCAGCTCATCATGTCTTCGGACCGCTGGGATGTCAGCGGCAATAACGGTACGCGCTTCCTGCCGGCGTACTGGTATGTCTTCGAGGGAGATCCGTATGATCCGGAGTGCTGGAAATATCGGGATCGACTGAGTGATGCTTATCGTAGATTTCTTTCTTAAGTCCAAAACTGTATTTCATATAAAGACCCCCGAAGTTTGTCCAACTTCAGGGGTTCACTTCACTACATGAGACAGCAGTTTTTTACTTTCTGTTTTTGCCGGACGATGGTTTCGTCTTCTTCGGTGGTGCTTTTGCCGCACGGGAAACTGCCGGGATATCTTCTTTCACAGAATCTTCGGTCACCGGGACTTCCGCTTTCTCCTCCGGGATCTCGGATGGACCATCTGCAGGGACTGCTTTCTTCTTCAGTTTTGCCTCTTCCGCCATACGGGCTTTCTTTCTACCCTCCAGCCACGGGATCAGGCTCTCATGGTAAAGGATCGCCATAACTGCCGTGAACGGGATCGAGATAAGGATACCGATCGGGCCGAAGAGCTTGCCGCCGATGATGATCGAGATCAGGGAGATCACCGCCGGGATACCGAGAGAGTCACCGAAGAGGTGCGGCTTTACGACATAACCGTCGATCGTCTGCAGGATGCATGTGAAGATGATGAATGCCACCGCATACATCGGGTCTTCCAGCACAAGCACGAAGGAACCCATGACGCAGCCGACGATCGGTCCGAAGGTCGGGAGGATATTCGTAAATCCGACGATCACCGAGATAAGAACGACGTTCGGAAGACCGGCGATCAGCATGAAGATCGCATTGGCAATACCGACACCGATGGCCTCGAGGATAGTAAAGCTGATGTACTTGGAGAAGATGGCATTACTTCTTTTCAGAAAATCGGTATGTCTCTTATACTGATCATCCGTAAGTGTGGCACGGCGGAGCTTGTCGATCCCGCGGAAGAGTCTTTTCTTGCCGGCGATAAAATAGACAGACAGGATCAGTCCGATAAAGATATTCAGGGCGACATTCCAGACCCCGCGGAGAATATCCATCGCCATGTTCAGGTTGTGGGAAACATCGGAGATCATGACCTCCGCCTGTTCCTTCAGATTTGCCGTCCAGTTCGTCGTATTCAGGTGGATACCGTAATTCTCGGCGAATTTGTCGAGGTCCTTCAGCTTATCTTCTATGTTCGTCGCATAGTTCTGCGTATTATTCATAAAGTGTGTAATACTGCTGATCATCTCCGGAAGGACCAGCCAGAAGAACAGGCCGAGCGCCAGAAGAACGACCGTGATCGAAACGACGACGGAAAGCGCGTAGCGGAACTTCGGCTGCTGGATCTTCTTAAATGCTTTTGTGTCGAAGAACACGACCAGAAGGTCGATCAGATAGGCAATGATCGCACCGATGATGATCGGTGATATAACAGACATCGCACTGGAGAGCCAGGCACTGACGGCAGGAAGATTGTTGAGGATCATGTAGGCGACGACACCTGCGATCGCTGCGATCGTATATGCGCCCCATCTGTTGCTTAATGCTTTTTTTATTCTACCCAATCTCGTGTCTCCTTCAAATGTCAGTGTGTCTATTATACGACCGAATCCTCAAGAAATAAACCTGATGGGCAAAGAAAATCTTCTTTGACGGAGATCAGAAAAGCACTTTGAAGCAGCATGAGATTGGAGCTAGATCTCTCCTTCGTACAGGAGACGGCCGATCTGACTGGCGATAAATTCACCGCTGGAGGCGATCTCTTTCGTCATCTGTGTGACGATAAACCCGTAGATACTTGTCTTATAGATCAGCGGCAGTACCAGACATTCACGGCACTTCGGCGGGAGCTCCATGCGCTGGAACAGAAGATCGGTAAGCCCGTCCTGTCTCTCTTTCGGAATAATATAGAGCTCGCCTTCCTTAATGACGCACCGTAGCCTTATCCAATCCGGGAACAGATCATCATTATTCTCATCAAAAAGCACTCTTTTCTCAAACAGATACAGCGCGGCATTATCGATCCCGACCTTATCGAAGCTCGCGATGATCCTGTTTTCTATCTCCGCCTGATCCGGTTTCCCGCCGTCTTTTTCCGTAACATCGATGATGAATTCCTGGAACGCCGTACGGAAGTTTTCTCTCCGCTCGTTTCCCTCGATGATCTTCTCTGCCTGTGCCGTGATTGCCCTGTCCCGCATCAGGGTGAAAAGCCGGTTGATGAACTGGTTTGCCCCCGCCAGATTCGCACTCTGCTCGATATTGACGCTCGCCTGCAGTCTCCCTACTGAGTGCAGGAACTTCGCCGCATCGGTATAGTCCATCGCGCCATTGGAGAAGAAGATCTCGATCAGATCCTGCGCTTCGGAAAAATCTTCCACGCTCATATATCTCTCCCTCACGGCTACCAGGATCCTTCCGATGAACTCGGCAAAAAGCCGCTGCAGATTGACCGAATCACGGCTGATATACTCATAGCGGTAGCGGTAGAAGCAGTCGTTGAACATGCGGTTGATAAAGGCTTTGTCCGCATTTCTCATCTCCAGCTTCGTATATTCATACATCTCATACGGAAGAGAATCACGTCCATAAAGACGTGTCGGTATCTCAGTGGAGGCAACCTCTTCCCCGTCCATCAGACTCAGAAGGAGATTAAGCGCCTGACGGCCGAGCGTGATATCCGCCACACCGATCGAAGACAGCGCCGGAAGCATCCTTCCTGCCATCGTCGTATTATCAAAAGAAAACACCATGATGTCGCGCCCCGGCACCAGATGTTTCTCATCCATCGCCGCATAGAGTGCTTCCGCGACCGAGTCGTTGACGCAGAAGATGGCCTGCACATCGGGATTTCTGTCCAGCAGTGCTTTTGCCGAATCCGTGCAATTCGTGGACATATCGGTCGGCTCGTAGTTCTCCGGGAGGAAATCGATGCCGTTCTCACGGAGGAGCTTGATATAGATCTCTTTGCGAAGCTCGGAGTCACGGCTGTCCGGACGGCCGCCGAGCATAGCGAACCTCGTGAAGCCGTTGACATTGATCAGACAGTCCACCGCCTCTTTGATACCGGTCTCGTTATTGTAATTGACGACGACACAGTCATCGATATCCGATGCGGCAAAGACGATCGGCGTATTCTTCATCTGCTCTCTATAGCGGCTGCGGATCCTGTCCGCATTGACGTTCTCCATACTGCCCAGACAGATGATAAGACCGTCGAAACGGCATCGCCTCTCGAGCTGGTAAACAGTGTTATAAACGCTGAAATAATGGCGGTGACGGGGATCTTTATTCTTCGTGCCGTCATAGCGTCCGGCGATCACGACCAGGTTCAGATTCTTTCTCTGCCGCACCCCGGAGATGACATTGGAGATAAACTCCTCACCGTAATCCGTGGAAGTATTCTCAAGGACCAGCCCTATCGTCTTTTTCTTCTTGGTGTATCTGATCACTCGTCTTTCCCCTATCTTTCAAAAGCACTTATTCCATAAGTTCCGGTGATGGCCTGGAGAACAGATATCCCTGTGAATAATCGACGTCATAGCTGACGATCTTATTCTGGATCTCCTGGGTCTCGACGAACTCGGCGATGATGCTGATCTTATGGGAAGACATACTCTTCCAGCCGGAGATCAGGGCCAGGAGATTCTCCGATTCCTGACTGTCACAGCATCTTCGGATGATCGATCCGTCGATCTTGAGGTAATCGGAATGGATACCCAGGACATGCTGCAGATTGGAGAATCCGGAGCCGAAATCATCGATCGCGATCATTCCGCCCAGCTCGTGTACACGGTCCACAAACTCGGTCAGCTCGGTATAGTCGTCGATATCTTCACTCTCTAAGATCTCGAACACGAAGTTTTCCGGATACGGCACGGTCGAGAGCTTGTCATAGATCAGGTCCAGCATCTCTTTATTCTTGATGTCACGGATGCCGATATTGATGCTGACGCTTATATCTTTCATGTCCTGGAACCGGGAGAATACCTTCAGGATCATTCTTCTGGACATCGCGTCATAGAGTACGCCGAAGGTCCTTGCGACATCGAGGAAGCTGTCCGGATAATAGATCTTGCCATTCTCATCCATGATGCGCATCAGCGACTCATAGTGGTTGATCCTCTTCTCATAATTGTCGTAGATCCCCTGATAATACGGGATGACCTTATCGTTCGCCAGCGCATAGTTGATCACGTTAACGATGTGGTATCTCTCGCGGATACTCTCTTCATCAAGTGCCTGCTCATCGGCAGATTCCTTGACATAGAACTGGATGTTTTTCTTCTTCATCTCGGTCTGTGCAGAATAATACAGTGACTGATAGTTGTCCTCGTCACAGCCGTCAATGATGCAGAAGATCGGGACGATCGCGATCAGCTCATTGGAATAGTTGAAGAGCTCTTTCTGCAGCATCTCCATATCGTGTTCGAAGTTTGAGAGCGTGGAGCGGTAGGAAGGCACCGCGATCGCGAGCATCCATTTATCCAGAAGATAAGTCCGGTACTTGTGGTTCGATGCGAAACTCAGGCACTTTTTTATATAATTGCGGTAGGTAAGATCGACCAGATGCGGGGAGAATATCCTCTCCATCTCCGACTCCTCCATCACATTGATGATGCAGACACGGTCATATCCCTTGAGCTTGATATCCATGCTGAGCGCCGCTTCATTCGGGATCTCGTCAGATCTCGAGTGAAGGATGATCTTCTCGCACTCATGCACGAACTTTAAGATCCTCTCGCTCTCCGCCTTATCCTCGAGTTTTTCCAGTTTGCCCTCGATGATCATCAGGTCATTGAGCATATTCCTGTTATCCTGCGAGAATGACTCCGTGTGAGAGAAAGCATACGGGTTATATTCCTGAATATACGGTCTTTCTCCCATGACAGATACGACAAAAGCACCTGTTCCCAGCTTGTTCCTGCCGTGGGAATACAGGATCTCCCCCGATGTCACGCATCCGCACATATTGGAGTTCTCATAGGGAGCCAGCTCCCATCTGGCACAGTTCAGATATGGTGCTGTCCTTAAGAAACATGTATATCCGAAGAGTGTCTCTGCCTTGGTAAAGTTTTCGATCCGCTGGAAAAGAGCCCGGCTGTCCGAGATGATTTTTCCTTCATATACAAAGGCTCTTCTTACCTTCGTTCCGGGCTTTATATTCTGGCAGGTAAAGAGGTATTCCTTCTTTTCTTTCGTCAGTTCTTCGCTGTGGAGCGAATACTCTTTCTGGTTCATCGGATCATTCTTCGAGAATACCTGTTCCAGACTGACATCTTTGAGCATTCTCGTATGAAGCGTGATCTCCTCCTCATCCGAATAGACATACGGGAAGGTATAGATCAGTTCAGAATGACCGTCGAGTGCATCGTCTATGCCGAGTTTGAATACATCCGAAGCGTTTTTCCCGTTGATCGACAGGATGCAGTTCCGGAAAGTATCCGTGATCTCTGATTCGTCTCCGATCACGCGAGCTCCTGTCGCAAAAGAACTGAGGTTTTCGAGTTTATCGCCGGACAGAGCCGCGACCAGTATCGCACGGTCGGACCATCCCTTCTCATTAAATACGAATCCGTCATCAGAAAAATCATCCTGATTATTCTGTGCACAGGAGGCGATACCGCCGGTCATCGGCACACTCGGGAAAAAGTCATTACATCTGTCAACGAAGTGTCCCGCATCTTTATACTGGCCGGAGAAGAAAGTAAGGATAAGCTTCGTGTTGTCTCTTACAAACTCTTTCTTGATCTGTCCGCAGAGCATATCTACAGGCAGTACCGTCCCGGTATACTCATCCATGATCGGGATAACTTCCGAGCAGACAGTCGCCTCCGAGAATGTGGAAACAGAGATGATGCAGCGGTTCAGCGCGTAATTTCCTTTATTTATGACCGCCATACAGCTGGTTCCGAAGATCACGGCCTTCGGGACAAGTTCTTTGACAAAACGGGCCAGATCCACTGCTTCATCCGCCAAGTGGATCGCAGTATGAATGCGGATCAGTATATCACCCTGCTCGGCTGAAAGATTCAGCTGCTTCAAGGTGCTGGAGAGTCTCGCCTTTGAGATGTACTGGAAATTCCAGGTAAACATATCCATTCTCCCGTTTATGACCATCAGACCCGCCACAAAAACTGTGGCTACAACTACTATCTATTATAGCTTGCCCGAAAGAAGAATGCACGCGATAAATCAATTGTATTTGAGAACAATTCGTGAACACGGATCAGTATCGCCGCATATAGAAACTTTTCTGTCTTTCCCGGCACAAGAAAGGAGCCGCCCTGCGGCAGCTCCTCTGATAGGTTCCATTATGTCTGATTAGATAGTTACATCACTTGTCTGAACATCCTGGTTGGGATTGGAATCTGTAACCACGTCCTCATTAGGAAATTCGATGATCTCTATGATCAGCTGTTCGTATTTATCCATATCAGTTTCCTCCCTGTCGACCCACATAATTCCTGGCAAAGAGCCAGTAGAAGTAGAGCGAAACCATCGCATTTTTCTTCTGCTCATTCGAATCCGGGTTATTCAATGCGTAGTAGATATATCCGATAGGTTTGATCCTGATATCCACTTCCTCGCCATCACCGGAGGTTCCAGAGATGGTCAGTGGCTGATCCATATCCTGGATCGCAATTCCCGGGATTCTGATAACATATTTCCCGTCTGCTTTCTTATAGGCCTTATAGGTCGTTCCGGCATAGCCACAGGTTACTGCGAGCTTTGCTGTTTTATCGGCCATCGTGAAAGTAACGATCGCCGCATTGGAAGAATCAAGTTCGAGTCTCATGGAGATCCCTTGGATGCTATTTCCGACTTTGTTTTTCACAGCCTGGTAGTCCGAGCAATTATTCTTGACACTATCTATAAATTCCTGGCTGTAAGATTTAGTTCCATAGATATTTTCCATGCGGGCATATCCGCCTTCTTCACCGAAGCTCCATCTGTTTTCTGCGGAGAGATACGGCTGGATAAAGTATCCATAGTCAGATACACTATTAATCAGCTGATCTCTATATTTATTTTCAGGAAGTTCCGGGGATGCTGTATTGTCCTTATACTTCGAGATATAGTCTGCTACAGAAAAATCTCCTTCGATGGATATGTCACCACAGGTAAACGTCGTATGGATCTTTTCAGCCATCTGAACCGAAGACAGATGGCAAGTATATCCATAGACAGTCTTTCCATCTTTAGTAGCGGTACAGCTGGAACTAAATGTGTCTGTCTGTTTATTCGCGCCTCTGCCCGGAACAATAAAAGTGACCTGCGAAGAAGCAGCAAGTTCTTCAGAAGTAAGTTTTCCCGGATCTACAAATATGTTCAATCCGAATTTTCCATCATCCAGCGTAAGGCTGAGACCTGCAAATTCAGGGCCATTTACCTCCGGTCCCGAACCGGATTTCTCGAGATAGACTTGTCCATCCTCCTGAAGGCTGAGCTTGCAGCCGCCATCCTCATGGAATGGCTTCGTGGCACTTCCGGTGAATCCGGATGTAATAGCCGCGGATACCTCGGAATCGACATAAATCTCACCGCCACTCAAAGATGATCCACATTTCACGACCTGCCCCTCTGTGAGATACAGACCATTCGGTGTGTTTCCCTTAATAACAGGAGCTCCTGAGACAGTAATGGATCCGGAAGCCTGATAGATACCGCCGCCGTTACCACCGGTAGTTTTATTATTGACTATTGTAGCGTTCTGTACGTTAAGAGTTCCTTCATTATAAATCGCTCCACCGTTGCCAGTAGCAGTATTTCCAGTAACAGTTACTTCATATAATTCGAGAGTACTGCCTTTATGTATATAGAAAGCCGCACCTTTTTCAGCGTTTCCGCCAGTGATTGTTCCTTTGATTGTTTTTTCTCCGGGAATGACTTGAAATTCGGAATTATTATCAATGACGAAAATCGGACCATGCCCCTTCGCATTGATCGAATGACCTTTCATTTCTATATATGCATCCTTATTGATGACGATACTGCTGTCGCCTTCCTGCCACTCGTAGTCTTTATCAAGAGTGCAATATATTTCTTTGTCCAATTTCTCCTGCAGTTCCGTAAAAGAACCCGGTTCCTTGTCCGCGGATACCATCATCATCGGGAACATGCCGACGAGCATGGTCACGCTGACGAGCATAGATATAAGTTTCTTCTTAATCATATGTCTCCCTCCATTGTTGCATCTCCCAAGAAGAAATGCGCGCAATAAACGACCTTGGGGAAATACACATACCACAAATCACCATGGCCACCCGTATTTCATCACAAGATGCCCACGATGTGTCTAAAGGACCGTTATCCCCTTATACAGTCTTTGGCACATTTTATCATCTTTTTGTAAACGATATGTTACGCAGACGTTTCTAATGTCGATTTTATGTGCCAAATTGATTTCGCAAGTTTTGCATTTTTGTCCTGAGGTCTATAAGGAGGGATCCTGTGGCTGGTCCTTTCCGGTCGTGGAGAGTGCTTTTCGGTGAGAATACGTTTAGGTTCTTTTACTCTCTTTTGCTTTTTATTTATATAGAATTGTTTTTCTAATGGGCGCGGTTTAGAATACGACTTGTATTTTCGTATTTATATGCGAAAAGCACTTTTGAAATAGACAGGAGACATTCTTATGCAGGATGAAAAGAAGTACAAATTGCTGATTATTAACCCGGGCTCCACCTCGACGAAGGTGAGTCTTTTTGAGAACGAGGAGTCTGTCTTCGAGAGGAGCCTATTCCACGATGCGGATGTGCTTCTTTCGTTCCCGCACGTAAATGACCAGATGCCGTTCCGCTACGGCGTTATCCTCGACATGCTCAAGGAAGAGGGGTATAAGGCGGAAGATATCGATGTTTTCGTCGGCCGCGGCGGCTCTGCACACACGCAGCCCGGCGGTATCACGAAGATCGACCAGAGACTCTACGACGATACAGTCGCGGCAGTCGGCGGCAGTGAGCACCCGGCCAAGCTCGGCGTCATGCTCGCCTGGAAGTTCGCGCAGGAATTCAATAAGCCGGCATTCACGCTCAATCCGACCAATGTGGACGAGTACGGCGACTATGCCAGACTGACCGGCATCAAGGGCATCTACCGCGTATCCCACTCGCACGTGCTGAATCAGAAAGCCGTTGCCGAGTATCACGCGGAAAAAGTTATGGGTAAGAAGTACGAAGACTGCAATTTCGTTGTCGCACATATCGACGGCGGTATCACGGTAAGCGCACACGACCACGGTAAGATGGTCGATGGTAACATGGGCGCGGACGGCGAGGGTGCTTTTACACCGACAAGAATCGGATCGGTCCCGGTACTGGCTCTCCTCGATTATATCGAAGCACACTCCGTCGCTGACGTAAGACTGCGCTGCTCCAGAGCAGGCGGATTTGTCGATCTGTTCGGTACGGCCAATGCCGACACGATCCACGAGATGCTCGAAAAGGGCGATAAGAAAGCGGATCTTGTGTGGAACACGATGCTCTACCAGATCTGCAAGATGATCGGCGAGATGAGCTGCGTCCTGTGCGGCAAGGTCGATGGCATCCTTCTGACAGGCGGACTTCTCCGCTTCCCGGATGTAAAAGAAACCATCGGGAAGCGCTGCGGATGGATCGCGCCGATCAGTGTATATCCGGGCGAGATGGAGCAGGAAGCACTTGCCCTCCCGGCACTCAAGGTCATGCAGGGAAAGCTTACTGCACGGACCTACTCCGGAAAAGATGTATGGCAGGGATTTGAAGGCGTGGAGTTTTGATCGCGGGCAGACTGCGGCATAAAGAAAGTGAGGTATTCCGTATGAGTTTAATTGAGAAGATCCGTGCAAAAGCACAGGCAAACGTAAAGAAGATCGTTCTTCCCGAAGGCGACGAGAAGCGCACCGTAAAGGCGGCGGAGATCATTAAGAAGGAAGGCCTTGCAGAGCCGATCCTGATCGGATCTGCCGAAGCTGTTTCGGAAGCGGCATCCGAGCAGGGCGCGGATATCGAAGGTATCGCGATCATCGATCCGGCGAAGAGTGAGAAATTTAATGACTACGCACAGGCGCTTTTCGAGCTGAGAAAAGCAAAGGGGATCACCGAGGAAGATGCGAAGAAACTGGTTTCTGATCCGATGTACTTCGCTGTCATGATGGTCAAGCTCGGCGATGCAGACGGCCTCGTCTCGGGTGCGGTACACACCACAGGCGACATGCTCCGTCCGGCACTTCAGATCATCAAGGCAAAGCCGGGAATGTCCATCGTATCGAGCAGCTTCCTGATGGAATGCCCGAATAAAGACCTCGGCGAAGATGGACTTCTGGTCTATGCCGACTGCGTCGTTAATCCGTGTCCTACAGCGGAAGAAACTGCTCAGATCGCTGTATCTGCCGCTGAGACTGCACGTGTTCTGTGCGGCATCGAAGAGCCGAGAGTTGCTCTTCTGTCCTTCTCCACGAAGGGCAGTGCGAAGCACGATCTCGTTACTAAGATGCAGGAAGCGACCCGCATCGCACACGAGCTCGCTCCGGATCTTCTTCTCGATGGCGAGATGCAGTTTGATGCCGCACTCGTTCCGGAGATCGGCGCTTCAAAGGCTCCGGGCTCTCCGGTTGCCGGCCGTGCGAATGTCCTTATTTTCCCGGATCTTCAGGCGGGCAATATCGGATATAAGATCACACAGCGTATCGGCGGTGCCGAGTGCTTCGCGGTTCTCCAGGGACTTGCAAAACCTTGTAATGATCTCTCCCGCGGCTGTTCTGTGGAAGACATCGTAAACACCGTGGCCATGACTGCTGTACAGGCACAGTAACTTCTTCTGCGCACATTTTTTCCTGCTTTGTACCCACAAAGCAGGAAAAAAGAGCGGAAACTGAAAAGGAGTATTTTATGAAAAAAACAGTAAGAATCCTAAGCATGATCCTTTCTGCCGGAATGCTTTTCTCTATAGCAGGATGCGGCAAGAAAGAAGAATCTTCAGAAAGAACAACGAAAACGAAGAAAGCGGCCGTGACGACTGAGGACACTTCGGATACATCCTCTGAGGAGAGCACGGAACCTTCCGAGACCACGCTGGATCCCACTGACCTCAATAATAACGGAGTGTCCGACTATGAAGAAGACGCTGACAACGACGGGCTGTCCGATGGACAGGAACGGGACCTGGGACTCGATCCCCGGAATCCGGATACCGACTATGATGGCCTGGAAGACGCTCTTGAGGTCTCTACAGGAAATGATCCGCTGACAGGCTCCGAGCTCTTCCGTCTTACGAAGGAGATCTCCGGGGAGAATGTCACTGCAGGTCTCGATATGAATGTGGATAAGGAAGCATTAACGTCAATTACACTCGATCTTTATAAGGAAGATGCCCTGATCAACTCTACGATCCCGGGGTATATCGGTTCTCCGATCACAGCTTCCGCCAGCGGCCGTATCGGGCTGTGCCAGATCACTTTTGATATCTCTGATGATGTAAAGAGTAAGGCAGGAGCGGATTTCTGCCCGACGATCTACGCACTGAATCCGGAGACGAACACCTGGTATGAATTTCTCACCGTTTCCGATGGAAATAAAGTCTCTGCATATACTACATATCTCGGCACATTCATTCTTCTGGACAAGACGCAGTTTGAGGCTGCCCGGGAAAAATCGAAAAGTGTCGATTTTTCTTCCGATCCGGGTACAGATAGCAATAATGACGGCATCAGTGATTTTCTCACTGCATTGATGTGTGACGGAACCATCCGCACCTCCACAGGAACACTCGTCTTCGGGTCCGCTTCTTTTGACGAAGTACAGGCAAACGACGATATCGACGGAGACGGAAAGAAGAACGGCGAAGAATTTACACTGCTGCACAAGCTCGATGTCCCTGCAGATTCCAGAACATTTGACGGAAGATACTATAAGATCTACGACACCGGCTATCGCTGGGATGATGTCGAGTCGCTGTGCGAGAGCTACGGAGGACATCTTCTCACCATCACCTCTGAAGAGGAGAGTATCTTCGTCAAGGAATATCTCCAGGAAGGTACGAAGCGGTGCTACTGGCTCGGAGCAAACGATGTCGAGGAAGAAGGCACTTTCGTCTGGGTCACCGGGGAACCTTTTGAGTTCACGGACTGGGCACCGGGCGAGCCAAATAACGACGGCGCCGAGGATTATCTCGAGATCGAGACCTGGAATCAGCACCGCTGGAATGATGGAGAGGTCGATGGAGATTTCGGTAACTACAGTCAGGACAACCATGGGTTCATCTGTGAGTGGGAGACCGCCGAGATCGATATCGGTGCTTATGTGATCATCAACGAGTGATTTTCCTATATGGAATTAAGATGTGATTTGGTATAGAATAGTGCTTAAGTAGAGGTTGGACCAAGGAAACAGGAATCATCCAGAGAAGTTGAAAGATGTCTAAGTACTTCGTTTGTTCAGATATTCACGGAGCAGAGTCGCGTCTCGAGAGTGCTCTCTCAGAGCATCAGGATGCCGACGCTGTGATCGTATGCGGTGATCTGGAGATGGAGTACTACGATGTCGAAGAGATCATCCGAAGATGTACCTCCCGATCGATAGACATACGTATGGTACGCGGTAATTGCGATTCCTATATTTCTTCTTTTTCAGGGGTGCCGGATAAGATCACGGTCTCCCTATCCCCTGTCTCGAGAGCGCTCGTAACACATGGACACCTGTATCATGCAAGCACGGACCTCATGGCATATATCGCACATGAAAACAACTGTAATGTGGTAATTTATGGACATACACACCGGCAGCAGGACAAGGAGATCTATGGAATCCGCTTTCTTAATCCCGGTTCTATCCGAAATGGTAATTACATGATCATCAATACAGAAAGTAACGGAGCAATTCGGGCTTATCTTCATGGAATGATCATGTGAAGATAGTGATAAACAAGGAGGATACAGTTATGAAATGTACCAACTGCAATGCAGAGATTGCTGATGATGCTCTGTTCTGTTCAGAATGCGGTATGAAGATCTCTTCCCCGGTTCCGGAACAGGTACCTGCATCGGAGGATATTTCTGCTACACTCTCAGATACTCCGGCAGAGGAAGTATCTGATGCGGTATCGGATACCGTTTCCGATATGATCTCGGATGCAGACGCAGATAGTCTGGATGTCCCGGAAGATGCACCGTCGCCGTTTGCACCGGCAGCAGATGCTTTTGCCGGAGAAGCTTCGGAAGCCGCATCCACAGTTCCTGCCTTCGGTATGCAGGAGAATACTCCGCCGGCACCCCCGGCCTTCCCCGCTCCGGAATTCCAGCCGCAGGCTCCGCAACCGGAATTTACACCGGTCCCTCAGCCGATGGCACCTGTAGCAGCTCCTGTAGATAACAGCGGCGTACCGGGCGAAAAGAAGAGCAAGAAATTCTTCGTACCGATGATCATCTTCATCATCCTCTTCGCACTCGCGGCAGCCGGTCTGGGCGTCGGCGCATATCTCTATATGAAGCAGAAGTCCGA
>OCTX011782054.1_pt1 | contig 19522 bp, 22 predicted proteins | sample 1539691 | NCBI WGS metagenome assembly OCTX01 (sample SAMN02144231, study PRJEB22623) | gut metagenome | biome: sheep rumen | host: Ovis aries | place: New Zealand
ACGGCTCCGGAACGATCTGCAAAGATACACGATACAAAAAGCCCTGGGTCGCCCATGCGCCCGCCAGTAAGTACGGAGGCGGCCGGCAGTACCTGGGGTGTTATGCTACCCGTAAGGAGGCAGCGGCCGCCCTGGAGGAATACATCAAGCACGGCAGGCCGGAACTGTACTCTGCGACCTTGGCCGACGTCTATCGGCTGTGGACCGAGAAGCACTTTCCCACGGTCTCCGAAGCCGCCGAAAAGCTGTACTCCTCGATGTGGAAGCGCTTCGGCGCTCTCGCAGGGGCACCGATGCGGGAGCTGCGGACGGCTCATTTCCAGGAGGTCGTCAGCTCGGCCACGTCCAAGAGCGCAGCAGATACCTTGAAGGCCATGTCTGTGATGATGTGCCGTGTCGCCTGCGAGAACGACATCACGGCCAAGAACTATGCGGAGTTCGTGGTCGTGCCGAAGTATGAGAAAAAAGAGAAGCGGATCTTCTCGGCCTCGGAGATCGCAGCACTCTGGGCCAGCTCCGCCGTGTCGGATCCCTGCCGGATCGTGCTATTTATGATCTACACCGGGCTCCGCATCGGGGAGCTGCTGAAGCTGACTGCTGCGGACGTGCATCTCGACGAGGGCTACCTGGTAGGCGGCGAGAAGACCGCCGCCGGAAAAAATCGAGTCGTTCCACTGCCTCCGATGATCCCGGAGCTCGGCGAGTTCCTGCGCTCCTGGTGCGAGAGAGCAGGGGAGGGGCGGCTGTTCCCGATGTCGCCGGGGCGCTTTCGGTCGGACGTCTTCCCGGTGGCCTTGGCCACGGCAGGCATCCAGCCGGACGGACTGACGCCACACTCGACCCGTCACACCTTTGCGAGCTTGTCCAGCTCCGCCGGTGTCAAGCCGGAGAGCCTCCAGCGGATCATCGGCCACGCCTCTTATACAACGACCGCCGACGTCTACATCCACCACGACTTGGAGGGCCTGATCGAGGAGATGCGCAAGCTCCGCAGATAGCCATTTTACGCACAGTTTTACGCACATTTTTACGCACAATGAAAAAAAGATACCGCCTCACCAGCCGCAGTGTGAGGCGGTTTTTTGTGCATTCGTCGATATAGCTTAATCTTGATTTAAGATTATAATAATATGTTTGCCCCGATTTTCAGCCAGTTTTCAACAACTTACGCACATTTTACGCTCATTTGATGACGGGAAAACGCTCATATAATGCTCATGTTGTGCAATGTGTAATAATGCACAATTATCCGTGCAGTTTTTGTTCATGTATACAAAATATAGAATTAGCGCTAATTATTTCCTATTTTCTATTGACTTAGCGCTAATTCTGTGCTATAATGTAATCAGAGAAAGGGAAGAGCTCCCGAGAACACAACGACCGCCGAAAGGCAAGGAGGAAATTATGATGAACGTTAATTTTACAGGAGTTGCAAAAATAGCTAAGATTGAAAACGCATTTGATGATAGCCACTACCTGACATTCAAATATTGGGAGAAGGGCGAGAAGAAGAGAATATATATCAACGACTACAAGCGCCGCACTCTCGGATATATCGAAAACGGTAATGTGATCATCTCCGACAGACAGGGCAACATTCAGGCCGACATCGACTACGCACTCGACTCATTTGCAAAAACTTACGCAGAGTAATCAATAATTCCGCTGACCTATCGGCGAGACGGGGAGAAAAGGAGAAGACCATGGAGAACACTATCAGATACACGCTTTATTTCGAGCACAATGAGATCAGCACAAAGGCATTCAAGCAACATGACGGCGATATTATTGCTGCGCTGTTTGAGAAAGACCGTGACGGCGGTGAGCCAGTCAAGAGCTTTGATACCAAGGAAGAGGCGCTGACCGCTCTTGCTGATTATCGCTGCACATATGCCCTGACATCTGGCTTCGCAGGCGTCGGCTTCTATTCCTGCGACTACTACTATGTCGAGGAAGAGGAGTACGATGAAGACTATGATAAGTTTCTAATCAACGACGAGTATTCTGAGTTCGCTGAGATCGAGGCTCACACTGACGAGGAGGAGGAATAATCATGAAAAAGGTTATAAACAGGAAACTCTATGACACCGAGACCGCCAGAAAGTGCGGCGAATACGAGCCTAATCCGTATCGTAGCGACTTTTCGTGGTACTGCGAAACGCTGTACCAGAAAAGGACCGGCGAGTTCTTCCTGCACGGTGACGGCAATGCTGCCTCGCCGTATAGCAAGAGCTGTGGCCAGAACGAGTGGACCGGCTCCGAGGCAATCAAGCCTCTGACTTACGAGGAGGCTCAAAAGTGGGCAGAGGAGCATCTCACCGGCGACGAGTACATCGCCATCTTCGGCGAGCCGGCCGAAGATGAGAGGGCTCAGCTCAATCTCCATATAAGCGCCGCTGTGATCCAGAAACTGAAGCGCATAGCCACTGAGAGAGGGATTTCCGCCGGAGCTCTGGTAGAAGAGCTCGTTACAAAGCATTTATAAGATTTTGCCCCGGGAAATCCGGGGCTTTTTCTTTGTGTAGCAAGATGCACAATTACTCCGGCAGTTTTTGTTCATGTATACAAAATATAGAATTAGCGCTAATTATTTTCTATTTTCTATTGACTTAGCGCTAATTCTATGTTATAATATAATCAGAGAAAGGGAAGAGCTCCCGAAAACACAACGACCGCCGAAAGGCAAGGAGGAAATTATGATGACTATCAAGGTAAACGGTACAACAATCGGCACAGTAACAACAAACCGCTCCATGACACTGGAGGAAGCAATGTGGGCATTAGGCTACGACATCACAGACCAGGGCGACTGCAAGAACGGCTACGACAACGGAGTCGAGGGCTTCTACCTTGACGACGACAGCAACTACTGCTTCGACTTTGAGGCTGTTGAGATTTGCGCTGAGTGATCCATGGCAATATACGACAATAGGATCTGCCGCACCTGCGGCGCTCAGTTCTCGGGCGGGCCAAGAGCTTGGTACTGCCCGGACTGCCGCAGGGAGCGGGCTCGGATCCAGAAGCAGAGATACAACCGGGGAGAGTTTGCAAGGCATATCGGTCAGCTTGACCTTTGCGAGAACTGCGGAAAAGAGTACACCGTCGAGAGCGGGACTCAGAAGTACTGCCCCGATTGCCAGGAAGAGATGCACCGGCAGCTCGATGTGAAGCAGTCGCTCGAATACTACCGGGAAAACAAGGAACAGATCAATCCCGCCAGAAACGAAAGGCGCCGGCTCCAGCGGCTCAGTCGTCGATATGCACCGAAAATGAAAAAGACCTCCGAGAAATGATCTCGGAGGTCTTTTGTTATGACAACAGCACGGGCCAGTCACTGCCGCCGAGGTAGCCCTCGCCGAGTCGGTTGGCTCGCTGCCATGCGTTAATTGCAGCCATGGTCAGGCGGCCTGCTATGCCGTCGATACTGCCGCAGCGGTAGCCGAGGCTCGTGAGCCGCTGCTGTACCCAGCGCACCAGCTCGCCCTTGTCGCCCTTGTCTACGGTGTGGAGCTTGACGGCTGCGAGGGTCTTAGGGCCGAGGAGATCATCGACCGCCAGGCTATGCCCGAGGCCGTTGAGGATCTGCTGGAGCTCGGCAATGTGGCCGCTGCGCTTGATGCCGTAGTAGCTGTAGTAGTCGGTTGTGACGCTGCCTGATGTACCGCCGGAGACTGTCTCGTCTCCCCACCAGTGCCTCGGACCGATGTCAAGGTGGATCGCCTCGCCGTCTATTTTACCGATGCCGGAAAAGCCTAGGTCCTGAGCCTTGCAGGCTACGATCTCCGGGCGGATGATGCTGCCGTCCGGGCGGTAGAATTTCCAATCCGCTGCCAGGCCTTTGGTGTGCATACCGTAGCCGGTACCCTTGACGGCCTTATCCCAATAGGGGCAGCGGTAGCCGCTCGTCACGATGCCCTTGACCGCTCCGATCGCAGGCATAAGCTGCTGCGCTTTTGCGGGGAGAGCAGGGTCCAGCAGTGTGGCATGGCCTCGGCCACACTTGCAGCGAAACTCCGAGATGATAAAATTTTTCGTCAACCTGTCACGGGCTGAGTATGGGTAGGATTTAACGCTCATTTTCTGTTTCCTCCGTTTCTTCTGGATTTGCCTCTTCGTTTGCCTCCGGGCTGCTGACCTCAGCCGAAAGTGTTGATAGTGTAGCGACTGCCTCGCCACGATATTTGATGTATACCTCAGACGGCTTGACGGTTGTCTCCACGTCTAGCGTTGTGCTGCCGTTCGCTGTGGGTATCTGCGCCCCAGCCTGCTCCATGCTGAGCGTGTCGGCATAGTCGCCTATCTTCATCAGCGGCTCGTTTGCTATGCCTGTTTCCGGCTCTGCGAGGATGTACCAGATTGTGACGGGCGTGCCGTTTGCGTATTGGGCGGCGAGGTAGGATTTGAAGTCGGTAACATATGCATAGTTATTGTCTCGTATTGCTATTTGATTATAGTTTCTTGTAATACAGCATTGGTGATTTCCGAGTTGGGCACGATACTTTGGCACAACGCCCTTATAAGCATTACTAAAGATTACCTCCTTAATAGGATGAGCAGACGTTGGCTTGTTATCAAACGTATATGTAAAGCACGAATCTGCATAACCGAATGTTTCATCCCCCGTCAGCACCAACTTCTTCACCCGTCTTGTACTCTCCACCTCACCCAAATATACAGAGGTTGTGGTGTCACCACTTGAAATATCCAGCTTGTAGCCGTAGGGTTCATAGGGAAGGGCGGTGGAGCCGGAGTTGAGCATGAGCCATTCGCCGTTGTCAAATTGAGATTTTGTCGGATGTTCGCTTCTTTCAAAAATACGCTTATACAGCCTCAGTTTACCGTCGCTGCCTGTTGTAATCGTTATCGGGCTTGTAGACGATATTCCGCCGCTTCTTGTCGTCGGTGTATCACTTGGCTTTGCAACAATGAACGACGTATTTCGAATGGTTTTGCCTACTTCTGTGTAAGATGTAGATAGTGTATACGTCGTATTCGCAGATAGCTGTAAATCCGCATAATCGAAATACTCATTGTATTTTGTAAATGTACTATCAAAGTACGAAACATAGTCAAACAAATTCCCCGTCCTCTCACCTGTACCCTGTGGCATTACAGGGCTGTCGGGAGTTGGTGTGCCGTTCTGCACGGTGTTGCCGCTGATGATGTAGTCGAGGAGAGGCGTGCCGTCTGCCACAAAAGTGGCCGGGACTGCGCCGGTGTACTCCTGCACGGAGGGCGGTGAGCCTGCGCTATAGTCGTACCAGTAGCACTCGAGCCGCAGGATCGGGTCGGGGACTTGCACGTCCTGGCCACCTTTTTTCGCCATGTACGCATATAGCCTCGGGGAAATCCCCGGGATATAGGTCGGGGCTTCGACTTCCATTCCGCAGATCTTGGCGAGGAGCTTTTCATCGTCAAGGATCGGCTGGGGCAGCTCCACGGCCATTCCGGCCAGAAAGGCGTAATAAAACTCTATGCGGAGTATGGGCTGCGGAAGAGCTGCATTCCCTCCCGTCATCACGTCGAGGTAGTCCTCAATTCTGGTTTCGGGCTTGCTTGGCTTTCTGCTCATTTCTTTCCCTCCTCGTCGTCTTCGTCGGTGTAGCTTCTCAGCTTTTTCAGCAGCGGACGGATCCGCTTTGCTGCCTCTGGATTTGACTCAGCGTAATTCTCGAGGATCGAGATCATCTCCATGACGGCGATGTAAAAAAACGCCCCGACAGCTGCAATTCCGCCGGTCACTTTTGCAAGGATCTCTGAGTCGTAGTATTGCCCAAGGTAGCGGATCCCAATCTCAAGTCCGCAGAATACTGTCATTATGACGATCTCTCCGACCTTGTTAAGTCCGCCTTTGCGCATGACTTTGGAGCTGTAGTCTTCGTTGACGTGTGCCTTGATCCAGCCGGTAATGATGTCGGCCAGAGCCAGGCCAAGGACAATCGTTATCATGATTATGTACTGCATAGCCGTCCCCTCCTATGATTGCGCCGTGGCGGTCACAAGATGCCACGGTCTCCAGGTCGTACCGGTATCAGCTGAAAAGCGATAGCGCAGCTCGCATGAGGTGCTCGACACGTTGGAAAACAGGATATGCACAATGTACGAAGTGAACGCAAATGAGAGGATGATTCCGTAGGCGCCTGAAACGGGATTGCCTATCGCTGAGGCCGTGTATCTGTAGTATATTGTTTCGTGGATGTCGTCGAAACCAAACCCAGAGTCAGAGTTCATCGTTGCAGCGCCTCTCCGCAGCATCATCGGAAACGCTGCATTGATCAGCGATAGCGCCTCCTTCTCCGCAGTGGTGTAGCTCTCCTGCGAGAGCCCCATGCCCTCCTCTGCGTCCTGCTTGCCGGTGTCGAGATCATGCAGAGCGGTGTCGATGATGTCAGCGTTGCCATTAAGTACGGATATATCCACCGGATCCGTTCCGGCGGGCTTGGTGAGCCCATAATTAGGTGTTGTTGTTGCCATACTTGGCGACCTCCTCCCATGTGTACTGATGCAGCTCGCCCCAGGTGTAGGCGCTGGCGTCGTACCAGCTGCGGATCGTCCTGAGCCGCATATCCCGGAGAGCTGCTGCGGTTGCTTGTGCTTGCTTGTCCTCCTGAGTACGGCCACTGCTGATGGTCGAGCCCAGGAAGGCCGGACGTATGAGCGAGGATTTTGTGGAGCCCAGCGTCATGCTGAGGATCTCGCCGGTCACTCGGTCATAGTCCACGGATGTGATCTGTAACTCGGTCTCAAGGTCTAGCTCCGGGCAGTATATCGTGCCCCGGTCGCCGTAGCGGTAGTCTTGCAGGCCCTTGAAGTCCTTATACTTAGGATCATTGGAGAGCGCTGCGATCCGCACGGTGACAGTTACTTTGGGGACAGATACCTGTGCCCAGAGGGCCTCCTTGTCTCGGTTGAGCCTCTCCATGTTTGCCTCCCAGCCCAGGTCGTCGGCGTAGGTCATCATGATGCACTTCCGGCGGGCATGATGTACCGCCCACCTGCTGGACGGCGTATAGGACGAGATCGAGTAGCAGCCGAAATTGTCCTCCACTCTCAGCCAGGTGACAAGCTCGGTGTAGTCTACCTCGTACTGTATTTCCGTCATGTCCAGGGTATAGCGGAGATAAAATGCTCCGTCCTTGGCGTACTGCATACGGCGGCAGACGGAAAAATAGAAATTATCTCTGAAGAGCTCGCCGCCGGTGACGTTGACAAGGCAGTTGTCGATGCCGACCACTGCCGCCCAATAGGACGTGTTGGTCAGGTCGATCTCGCCGATGGGCTCCGTGTAGTCGGTGTAGCTGTCAAAGATGTACTGCGGATAGTAGCCCTCGCCCGTGTCGTCGTTGTACTGGCCACTGGCCACTTTGATGTACTCCAGGTATTCCGTGGGAGTTCCGCCGGTCCACTGGCCGTGCCCCTCAGCGATGAGGTTTCCGGCGATGTCGCCGGAGATATGCCGAGCGTGGACGTATATCAGCTCACCGGACTCGGAGAGCTCCGGGCGCTGAATGTCGATGCGGAAAATCTGGCCGTCTACTTTCAGGCAGTTTTCCACGAGGAGAGTTTTCCACTTGTCCCACTCGTCCAGTGGGTGGGTCAGCTCCACGTCCCACCTATCCTCGCCGTGGTGCTCTATGCAGCTCACGGGATCCAGCAGCGCCAGGCCGTTGCCGTCGAAGCCGGTCTGCGGCGTGCTGATGTCGTAGCTGCGGATCACGTTCTCACGCTCGAGCGCCCAGAGGTCGATACCGAGGCCGGGGACGTTTGGCAGGAGCAGATTGTAGGGGTAGCCGTTATTGACTAGTGGAGCTATCCTCCAGTACGCATAAGGCCAGGGCTCAGTCATCGGAGCCGCAGGCAGGCCGATAAACTCGTCATTCGTGGGGTACCCGTCCGGGCCCATGTACCAGCTCATGACGTCACTCCTATCGGGAAACCGATGCTGCTGAGGTAGGCAGCGTCACGAAGCTGCTCGTCGGTAACTCCGATGCAGCCGGTGGGGAGCGTGCCGCTGTATCTGTCCGTATTTACGAGGATCATATTCTGATACGTTCTTGTGCCTGATATAGTATCAGCCACGAAGTTGAGTATTGACGTATTGCTTGGCTGGCTGCTGCTCTTCGAGTATATGTTTAGTTCGGGGGCGCTACCCTCGACGAAGCAGTCAACGAGAGCCATTGATGTGCCATAAGCAGCCTCATACACAATATTACAACTCCTATGCTGTGCGACATAGTTGCCTGTATCAAGATTGCAACCTCTTGAAATTGCCTTGACATTGTAAGAGCAGCTTTTTATATATCCGTTATATCCACATTGTGTAATAGCGCAGTAGTCAACATCGGTCGATGATAAAATGCCGGAGAACTGGCAGCCATAAAATGCCTCTCCGGAAAAAGTGCCGTTGTCTGCTGCATCCGTCCTGACTCCGATCAGAGTCGCACCCCTGCGAGTCGCCTTGAAGTAAAAATCTGTGAAATTGAGGTAAGTGATTTTTCCTTTGGAATCAGCGTTTGACATGATTATCGCATGAGCGTTGCCGTCATAGTATGCGTTTTTGATCGTCGCACCGTTGCCGTCGATAAAGCCTTTGAGCACGATGCCGGCGGTCGGTATTCCATCCGGGAAATAGTTATTCATATCGAATACAGCGTTTGCCGGGAAAACTGTATAAATATAATCAGCCGTAGTACACTGTAAGATCTCTTCCCACGTCTCGGGGCGGTATGGGTCCGCCTGTGTGCCTGTGCCTGTGATCATTATAGCCACCTCTCTCTCACGTTGATCGTGACGTCGCCGGTCACGCTGCCGCTGTACTTGATGTAGTTGTCGCCCATATGCAGCAGCGGATAGCTGCCTTTGGTGCGGTAGTTGACGGAGGCCTTGTCCTCGCCGTCCATGTAGTATGTCACCTCGGCGTCGCTGTCGATGATCAGCTCCTTGCTGGCCAGCTCCGCCGGGATCGTCAGCGTAAATGCTGACCCGTTGGTGTCAATGACTATCTCGCCGGCTGCCGACGGAGTCAGGCGGATCTCCGGCGCTGAGTAGACGGTGCCGGAGTTGGTGATAGCCGTGTAGGACGTGCCCACCGCCGTCACCGTGGGCTCGGCGGCATACGCAAAGGGCATGAGGGTCACGCTTGCAGCGTAGACCGCCGTCTGTAGCGCCACGGCCTCCGGGATCAGCGGCCTGATGTATGCCGTCAGGATCTCGTCCGGCGCCGAGCTGAGCACCAGCTGGCCGTGGTCGCTGAGTGCCTGGTATACCTTGCGTACCCGCTCCGGGGTCGCATCAAAGAGCGCTGCCTCGATCGTCATCTGCTCGTTGGCGTAGCTCTTGCTGACCTGCATCAGCTTGCGTGGAGCTCCGGGACGTGTGATCTCGTTGATCTCTGCGCCCCAGGTCGGCCGGATCAGCGGCCTGGTGATGATCAGGTCGTCGCTGCTGTTGTAGCCGTTGTATATTATGTAGCCCATGCTCACACTCCTTTCGCATTGTCCATGATCCGCTCAGCCGTGGACATATCCTCGGCCAGCTTGTAGACGTCATAGCTGCCTTTGATCGTTGCTGAGATGTAATTGTTGTAGATCTTTGTGGAGCTGCCTGCTGCTCCGCCGCCGGTGGTCTGCACCGGCGTGTTCCGGGCGTCCCTGGTCAGCGGAGTGATCCGGACGCCTCCATTCATCACTTCGAGGAGCTCCGGGCCGGCTTCCGCCACGATGCCCTGGCCAGTGGCCAGGAAGCCGCCGGATGCGAAAAACGGCAGGCTGGATAGCCGTGCCATGGTCCCGCTGACCCGCTCGGAGATTGACTCCGCAGCGAGGAAGGCCTGCGCCGATGCCTCTGCTGCCTCGGTCCCGAAGTTGTCGCCGAAGTTCCAGCCGGCGATCCTGGCGAACTCCTGAAGACCGCTGTCGTCGAAGCCGTCGATGGTGTTGAGCTGGTCCACGATGCCCGTGGAGAGCAGGTCGCCGATCGTGAGACCGCCCTCCCGGCCCTGATTGGTCAGAGCTGTGATTGTCTCGGTGAATGTTTTCTTGGCGTTTTTGTCGCCCAGCTCGAGGGCGTTGTTATAGCGCTTGATCGCGGCGTTGACGCCGTCGGAAAATGCTCTTTTCTGTTCGTCGATGTTGTTCTCTGCTTTCCGCAGCGCTGCGAGGTCAAGGTTGCCGATGCGGTTGTAGTAGCTCTGGGCCTCTCGGTAGTTGCCCTCGGTCATGGCCTTGAAGGCCTCCTCATATGCCTCGATGTCGGACTGATTGAGTGCAAAGCTGTCGTGGAGAGCTTCCTGGGCTTCCTGCGCTGAGCGGATATTCTGCTCGTAGGCGTAGAGCTTTTCGAGTTGAGCTTCGTTGAGGAGCGTTGACCAGGTGTCGAGGTTTTCCTTCTGCATCCTCATGATATTTGCATACGAAAACTCGCCGAAGTCGCCGTAGCTGACATTCCTCTCCTCGGCCTCTCGCTTGGCGTCACGGTATAGCTTGTCGATCTCGTACTGATTAGCGGAGATGTCCTCCTTCAAGGCCTGGAGACTGTCGGCGGCCTCTTCGTTCTGGCGGATCGCCTCCTGGTAGATCGACTCGTAGGCGCTGGCCATGCTCTCGGCTCGCTTTTTGTCAATCACGTCGTCCAGGGACTGCTTCAGTTCGTCATACTTCTGGATCTGGCCGTCGATGTACTCAATTTCGATGCCGGTGGCCTGCCCCAGCTCCTCCGTGATGTAGCGGACTCGCTCCTCGTAGCCCTCCTTGACCACGCCGTTTTTATCGGTGAGCTTGTCCAGCTCCTCCCGGAGTGCCTGGATCTTCTTGATCTCCTGCTCGTCCGTCTCAATCTTTTCGGCGGCGGCGTCCTTCTGCGCCTTGATGGCGTCAATATTGCTGTAGATCTTGCCGGTGAGCTCGTTGGTCTTTTCGGTTGCCTTTGCAAAGACCTCTTCGAGATGTGCCTGACGTGCCTCTTCCGTGGCGGTGACGTATGACATCCCGCCGACGATCAGAGCACCGGCGACGGCTGCAATCGTCACCGGTAGAAAGGCTGCGGAGCTCGATGCGGCTGCAAATGCCGTTTCCAGGGACTTGATTGCCGGGAGAGCTTTTTTCACCCGGTCAACCGTCGATATTCCGGCGGCCGCTGCGGCCAGCCCTCCGACTACCGGCAGCAGTCGCTTTCCGGTGTCAAGGATCTCCGGGAGGTTGTCATTGATTTGCTCCAGGAGTTTTTCGGCCTGCGGGAGGAGCTTTTCGGCCAGCTCTGCGCCCTGGAGCTTCAAGGAGTTCATGGTGGTTTTCATGCGGTCCGGGGCATCCTGGATCGCATCGAAGGTCGAGTCTACCAGGTCTCCGGCGCCTTTCATGGACTTCGAAAAATCGTCAAAGTTCACACGGCCTTCACGGATAGCCTGTGCCAGGGGAGCGGCGCCCTTTTTTCCGAAGAGGTCTGTCGCTATCTGGAGGGCTTCGGTCTCAGTGGATGCGCTCTTGATGTTTTCAACACTTTCCGCCAGGGCGTCGTTGAGAGACTTGCCGTCCTTGGTTGCGTTCTGCTGCGCCTTGGTCAGGCCAGCAATTGCCTGGGAAACTTCCACGCCGTTGATCTCAAACTGACCGAGCATTTCGGCAGCAGAGCCGACGTCGAGGCCCATTTCCTTAAAGGTGGCCGCATTGCTAAGCAGCAGACTTTCCAGCTGCGAGACCTCCAGGCCTGTGCGCTGGCCGACGTCTGTCAGGACGCCGAGAAGGTCTCCGGCCTCGGAGACGTCAAGGCCAAAGGCCTTCATGATCCCGGAAACGTTGTCGATGCTGCCGACCACTTCCGTGCTGTTGATGTCGGCGTATTTCAGAAATTTTGACGAGAGCCCCTCGAGGGCGTCGCCGGTGAGCTGAAAACGGGTATTGACCTCACCGACGGCGTTGCCGACGTCGCTCATTTCCACGGGGAGAGATGTGAAAATGTTATCGGCAACTCCCTGGAGATCTTCCAGGGCTGCGCCGGTGGCGCCGGTCTTGGTGACGATGGTGTCGTAGCCCTCGTCTACCTCCTGCCATGCCTCATAGCACTCGGAGGCCGCTTTGGTGATCACGGCAGCAGCTGCCACCGCTGCGGCAGCCATGCCCGGGAACTTTCCGCCGGACTCCTCGGCCTTGTCGCCGGCAGCCTCCAGGCTGTCTCCGGTCTCGTCGGCCTGCTTTCCGGCTTCCTTCATATCCTCGTTGGTTTTTTCGAGCTGTTTTTCAAAGCCCTCGAGCTCGCCCTTGGTCTTTTCAACTTCCCGCTGATATGCCCGGTAGGCGTCCTCTCCGATGTCGCCGTTGTCATACTGACGCTGTATGTCCTTCTGGACTTCCTCCAGCTTGGCCAGCTTCTCCCGGCTGTTCTCGATAGCTTCTGTGAGGAGCTTCTGCTTCTGGCTCCAGAGCTCCACGCTCTCCGGGGCTTTTTTTAGAGCGTTGTTGACTTCCCGGAGCTCTGAGCTCGTCGCTCTGGCCTTGCTATCGACTCCGCTCAGGGCTTTTCCTAACGGTGTAGAGTCACCGCCAATTTCGACGGTAATACCAGCGATTTTTTTCTTAGCCATTTTCCTCACACTCCTTGATCAGTTCGTTGATTGCTGCCCGGTCTGGCTTGGTCTGCACGCTGAGCCAGGCTTCTTTCAGCTTCTCCCGGCCGGCCTCGCTGCTGGAACAATTCCAGATCACGGCGTCCCGATAGTAGCGCCAGAAGCGCAGGATGCCGAGACTCTCCAGCTCTCCGAAGCTGCTGTTGGTGTAATCTGCGACGATTTTCAGCTCCTGCGTGTCGGCGATGTAGTAGGCCTCTGTTTTCTCGTGCTTGATCGCGGGCGGCTTGTAGTAGGGCTCTTTTCGCTTTTTCCTGGCCCAGGCGCCCAGCTTCTCGGCCAGTCGGACGATGTCCTGCTGCTCCAGGGCGACCTTGGCCGGCTCGCCTGCGCTACGGGCGACGAGATCTGTCAGGCCGGTGACTTGTTCGCCCAGGTCAGCCGGGCGGAAGATCTGAAAATACTCCCGGACTGTGGGCTCCTCGATCATGATATTTTTCCCACATCTCATATGCAGTGCGAGGATCTGCATGGTGCTCCCTCCTTTTTTCAGAAAAAGGCGGCCGAAGCCGCCTTTCCTTATGACTTGTTGACTGTGATGGTGTAGATCGTAGAGCCGGAAGCCCCGGAGACTGCGATCAGCACGATGTTAGCGCCGGTCTGCCATGTAGCGGCTCCGCCGTTGGTCAGACTGTTGCCGTTGACTGTGATCACTACGTCGTCGCCCTCTGCGGCTGTAGCTGTGATCGTGTTGGTGGCGTTTGTGGTCTCGGTCTCGTATACGGTCGTTGTGCCGTCAAACTCAGGGTCGAGAGTCAGCGAGCCAAGCGTCAGGTTGGTCAGCGTGGGAGGAGTCTCACCGGCTGCGGTGGGCTGATATGCTCCACGCATCTTGTACAGGTGGCCCGCAGCGTCGTAGGGATCGAACTCCACGTTAGGCGTGAGCACAGTCTCCGAGTTGACCGCAAAGGCTGCGGCCAGTGCGTCGATGTTCTCGCCCACGCCAGTCAGCGTGAACTTGCCGTCGATGGTGTCACCACCGACGAAGTGAAACCAGCGCTTTTTCGACTGCTGATTTCCGAGACCGCCGCCTTCGAGGACATAGCTGCTGACGCCATCCTCCTCGACCACTGAGGTCGATGCGGTGCGAATGAACTGCGCCACCGTTCCGAGATTCCAGGTCATGACGCCCCATGTGAAGGACGCAATCTCCTCGGTCATGGTGCGCTTCTGAGCTACTCCGTCGTCACTCTTGGCCGTGTAAAAAGTCATTCCGTGATTGAATGTTGCACCGTTTTTCGTGCGGCCGATCATGTTGGCCGGCTTCTCGAAATCGGCATCAGAAGGCATTGGGTCGCCTTCGATGTAGGGCAGCGTGTAAACGTTACCAGAGCCAAGCGGGATTGCTTTCAGGCGGTCCTTGTTACTGGCTTCGTAGTTTCTCCCTGCCATGTTCATGATATATCACTCCTTTGGTGTTGTGAGCTTATATGGGAAGCGGAAGGAGAATGTCGTCTGGTACATCCTCTCCGCCTCGATGTATTCGCTGTCGGACGTGATCTCCACGTCGTCAAGCACTTTCAGGATCTCCAGCTCCAGGGGCAGATCACGGGGATCCGCGTAGAGCTCGATGGTAAAGTCGATGTAGGCGACGCCCTTGTAGTCGTCGGCGCCGTCGGTATCGGCGTCAAAGGTATATGCGGCAAAGGGCAGCTGCTGCGGCTCGCTAAAATGGTCGTATGCTATCTTGTTCCGTAGCTGCGGCAGGCTTTCCAGCCTGGCGAGCACTTCTTCCACGCTTCTGATCATTATTTCACCGCCATTACTGCATTAGCGACACGGTCAGGGAACTCGCTGAGCACCTTGTCGGCGTTTTTCCCGACGTAGTTCAGAGCCTTTGTCCTGGTCACTCCGTCACGGGTCAAGTGCCCGTTTTCCAGCAGGTGGACTTTTCTGTAGTCCGTCGAGTGGATGATCGCGACGGTCTCATATCCTTCCCGCTTCTTTGCAATCTTCCAGGACTTTTTCTGTTTTCCGGTTTTCAGCGGCGCATCCTTGGCGATAGCAGAGCGCAGCTCCTTGGCTGCTTGGTCCGTGGTCTGGTTTACTGCGTTCATGACTTCGTCGGCGTAGCTTTCCAGCACGCTTCCGATCATCTCGTCGAGATACTCGGCATTAAGGTCGTCCCATAGTCCCATTACTGCACACCGCCTTTCCGCTCGCAGTAGAGCTCGATGTAGTCCTCGCTTACCTCGTGAGTACGGTATACGCCGTAGCGCTGGCCGTCAAGCTCGACCTCTCGCTCGCCGCTGTAGTCGATGATCGCGGTGGTCAGCACGAATTCCGGCCGGAGCCCGGCTTCACCGCCTCGGTAAAATTCCGAGCGAGTTACGTCGTCTTTCTTTGCAAGGATCTCCTGCCGGGTTTCCGTGTGGATCTCCTGCTTGTAGTCGTTCTGCGTGGTGGTATAGCCTATCAGGTATGCGATGACGTCTTTCATCATGTCGCCCCCTGTCTCATTTTCTCAGCAAAAATCCGATTATTGAGCGACCAACGGAGCATTCGAGGCATCCCGGCACCTGTATCACGCCGGCGCCATAACCAGGCGGCGTACATGATGATGAGCTGAGCGTCCTCGAGCTGCGAGGGGTCAAGGGTCGCTGCTCCCTCTGCCTTGATCGCTTTCTCGGCGACCTGGAGCAGCTGAGTCAGCCGCTCGTCGATGCGGTTGCCTGCTCCGCCGCCCGTAAAGCCCAAGTCAGTCTTTAAGGCTGCGAGCCTGTCCTGCTCCTCCATGGTGCTCCCTCCTTATGACTTGGTGACTGTGACTGTGTAGGTGGTCACGGTGCCGGTCTCACTATCCTTGACGGATGCCTCGACCACGTTGCCTGCGCCTGCTGTCCACTTGATGCTGCCGCCGTTGGGAACGTATGCGTCGTTGTAGCGGATGCTTACGGCGTCGAAGCCGTCCTGTGGGGTAGCTGTGATCGTAGCGTTGGCGGTCGTTGTTGTGCCGGTGTAGGTCAGTGTGTCGGGATCAAAGGTTGCGCTGAGTGTCACGCCGGAGATCTCTAGGCCCTTGAGCTTACCGAGTGAGGGGTCGGGGTTGGCTGTGTCCTCCACAAATGTCACGTCGTCAGGTGACGGTGTGACGCCATTGAGGCCGATAGCCACAAAGGCCTCAGCAATGAGCGGGAGACCGTCATATCGTGCCGAGCCCTTGAACACTGTCTGATCCTCGAGAAAACGGACCTGGTCAGACTGACCGAAGCTCATTCCAGCACGCTCGAGCAGCGTGTAGAGGTCAAAGTAACCGCCGATGATGACGTTGTCAGGCATGAAGTTGAGGACCTCGACAATTCCGCCGATGACGGGGAGAGTGCCCTCGACTGCGGAGACTACTGCGCCGGCGGCGTTGATGCTGAGCATCGCAGCCTTGAGGGCGGTGTATGTAGTCTCATTCATGCACCATACCTTTTCACCTCTGCTGTACTTGCCCTTGGCGGCGCCGCAGTCAAGCAGCAGCTGACGGTAGAGTGTCAGGCCTTCCAGCTCCGCACTCATTGACTTGATGTTGCTGGTGTGGAGATCCTGCCAGGCCCTCATGTTGTCGCTGTAGTCGGAGGGCTTGGAGGTCTGAGCCAGTCTTGTCAGGATGCCGAGGGGCATCTTCTTGGACTTGCCCTTACCGTAGAGCATAGCCTTGTCCAGAGCCTTACCGATAGCCTCGCCGATTGCGGTGAGGATCTCTGCTGCGAGGTCGATGTCACTGTCCTCGAGGGTCGCATTGCAAACCGGAATAAATCCGCCGACCTTGTAGCCGTCGAGCTCAGCCTGTGCAAAGCTGAGGTCCAGCTCGTTGAGTGCCGCACACATCTCGGTCCATACGGCCTCGGGGATCGTGCCCATGATTGTGACTCTGCCGGTGCCCTTGACGGATTTCGTGAAGGCGTGACGGCTCAGCTTACTGTAGCGCTCGATGTTTTCACGGATAATGCCAATGAACTCGTCGGGAATAAGCAGGCCGGCGTTGGCCAGCGCTCTCTTCTCCTTGATGCAGGCACGGACTTCCTCGAGGAAGCCCTTGACACGCTCCTCCTCGAAGAGCTGGTTGCGCTCCTCGAGAGACATAGCCCCGAAAAGCTCTCTTGCTCTCTTGCTTGTGATCTTGACGCCCATTGCGGTGCGCTCCTTTCTGCCCCTGTTTTCCTCGCCGTCACCGGCAGGAGTGGGCTGTGTTTTTGTGTTCGCTTTTTCCTCGGCCTCCTGGAGCTCTCTTTCCAGGTCTCCGACCTTCTTTTCCAGCTCCTGGATCTCGGTGTCAGCTGCGGCCTGATCAGCCTCGTATTCTTCGACGGCTGCTTCGACGGTCGCCTTTTCTTCCTCGGTCTCGGCCTCGGCGATGCTGGTCTCCAGCTCCTGCTCTCTCAGAGTCAGGGCTTCACGCTTTTTGCGTGCTTCGTCCAGCTGCTTCTTGGCCTCGTCGAGCTTTTTCTTAGCCATAAGGCTTCTAAGTGCCATTACTCGGTCACTCCTTTCAGCTTCTGTGTCATGCGGTTTCTCCACGCCTCGGTCTGGCGTTTCTTGATCTCGTCAAGGTCACGCTTGCGGGCGGAGACCGCTGTTTCCTCGTATGCCGGGAATGTACATACGCTAACTTCGTGAAGATCCGCCTCTGTGATCGTCCAGTGTACTGTCCCATCGTCCCGGAAGTCGGTTTCCTCGCTGACGATGTTAAAGCCGAAGCTGCACTGGTCGACGTCGCCACGCTTTACACGCTCATACAAGTTCATAGCATCACGATCGTTCGGATTGATCGTGATCTTTCCCCATAGTCCGTGTGAGTCCTCTCGGAGCTCCAGCGTGTGAGCCTTAGTGCGCCCGAGCACCAGTGTGCTGTCGTGATTTATGAGCGCCCTCACGTCGTTTCCCATGGACTTGCTAAAAGCACCGGGAGCGATGCTCTCGGACATACCGTAGCCCATGTCGTATACTGTATTAAATACGGAAAAGTAACCCTCGATGATCGGGGCCTCTCCGTCTTCCCGCACTGTGAATTCGGATGCGATGCACCGGATCTGGTTTTCTTTCATTGTTTTTTCCTCCCTCGTGTGCAGTTGACTGCACTCGGCGATAATATCCACTTGCGCTCTGCTCGGCAATACTTGACGTGCCCGCAGAGGTCTCCGGACGGCTGGCACTTGATGATACCCTGCCCGTCTCGCTTGGCTTTCCTGCACTCTGTCACTCCTCACCGCCTCCGATGAGCTTCTTCTGAGCCCCAGACTTGTCGTAGGGGATATAGTTCTCCAGGATCCGCAGCTCGTTCAGGCCCTCCCGTGGCTCCATGCCGATCCGGTCACGGAACTCGTTGCCCGTGATGAAACCACGGTCTGAGGCAGGGAGGAGGACGTCTGCAATGGTCTTGATGTCCCAGGTGAGTAGGCTCCAATAATTGAGCCGGAGGTACATCTTCTCGGACAGGATCAGCTTCTTGGTCATTTCCTGCTGGATTTCGGTGACGATACTCAGGAGCGTTGTCATGACGAACATTTCCCACTCGGCCTTGCTAAACGTCCCCACGCCGAGGAGGAAGGACGGGATGCCGAGCAGCGCTGCCACGGTTGCCTTGTCCAGCTTCATGACGTCGGAGATCGCAAGATCGGAGAGAGAGAGGGGCTTGACCTGCTCGACGGAAAACTGCTCCGCCGGTATCAGCCAGGGCTCACCAGCTTCGGCGCCCTCGACGTAACTTTCGAGGAGCCGCTTCCTTCCCTCCGGGCCGGAGAACTCCTCCGTCAATGCGTCTACCTTGACGATGACCGAGGGCTTCCACTTGCTGTTCATAAAGGCCTTGGTGGTCGCCCGACCTTGTTTCAGGTTTCCGGCGACGTCTTTCAAATAGACGGTCATGCCGGTGCCCTTCCACGGGTAGTACTTGTCCGGATTGTGCACAAAGTGTAGGACCTCGTCCGGCTCAAAGCTCCTGCCGTCGATGCTGACGGTATAGCCCCGGTCAAGCGTGTTCGGCAGGAAGCTCACTCGGTAGGGAGCGATTACCTCCAGGCTGCCGAGGTAGCCGTCCTCCGTATGCGGCAGGACGACGCTGTTGCCCTTACCGTAGAGGAGGAGGTTGTTGACGACTGCCTCCATCCAGCTTTTCCGGGTCATGTACGGGCTGGGCGAGATGTCGATCTTCCGGCTCAGCTCGTTCCTGATCCTGACGTCGCCGTCGGCGGTGTTTGCCATTAGGTGGATCGTCATCGTGGAGATGATCTGCGAGATCTTAGTCACCGCTGCGACTATCTCCGGGCACTTGTCTAGGCTTGTATAGCCCTCGCAGCAGATCGGCCCGTCTTTGTTCCAGAGCAGGATGCTCGGGGATGCCGACCTGGTCTGTTCGCCGGAGCTGCGCTTCCGGGTTTTCTTACTCACTTGCATCACTCTCCTGTGCTATCTTTTCCCCACCAGCTGCCGCCCTTGGTGGTCCTCTCGAGGTCCTCGAGGTATCTCACCGCAGCAAATACCGCTGCGTCAAAGATGTCAATTCTATGATTTTTCTGAACTTTCTCGTACTGCACCATGTCGTCGGTCTTCTCGATGGCCGAGACGTTTTGCGTGCAGTATTCAAAGGGCTCAGCGTGAAAATAGTAGAGCTTTTTCTGCTTCACGAGCTGCTCGATGAAGCGGAAGCCCTCGGATTTTTTGTAGAAATACTGCGGCTGGTCAATGACGTTGAAGCCGCTCTTTTTCATTTCCAGGTAGTATTGCCGGGCGAACTTTCGATCGTGGCCGACCTGGTGGATCTTGAAGCCCTTGGCTCGCATCGCCTTAAACCACTCGACCACGTCGGCGGGCTCCGTAACGCTGCCGTTAGTCATGGTCAGCCAGCCGTCGTCCTTCCAGCCAAAAAGCGGAATGTCGTCCTCGTCGGCCTTTTGAGCGGCGGTGGCTACCGGGAAG
>OCTX012286752.1_pt1 | contig 19488 bp, 15 predicted proteins | sample 1539691 | NCBI WGS metagenome assembly OCTX01 (sample SAMN02144231, study PRJEB22623) | gut metagenome | biome: sheep rumen | host: Ovis aries | place: New Zealand
TAGGGATGACGTTATTATGGCAGATCGATCGTCATGCGCCACCTGCAACGGCGAGGACTCACGATGCGAACAGGAATGTATGCTGGAGGCAGCGGTCAAGGAGATTGAGTATTTCGATGATGAAGAGCTTGACCGTTTTCAGGGGAAATCATCCGACAGCTACGACGACGAAGAGGCTGAGACTTTCCGTGATATTCTCTATTCCATGCGACAGGAGGAAGTCAAGGAGTGGATACGCAGTCTGACCCTTCGCGGCATTGAGTTGCCCGACCAGGTAAAGGACGAAGTGATGATGCTAAGGGAGAGTTGAAAAATTGAAAAATTGAAGAATTGAAAAATTGAAGAGTTGAAGAATTGAAGAAAGATAAGGACATAGCAAAAAGAAGGGTACGAGGCACGATGAAACGGGCTTCGCATCACTCCTCATCCCTCATCCCTCATCTTTCATCTTTCATCTTTCATCTTTCATCTTTCATCTTTCATCCCTCATCTTTCATCCCTCACCTTTCATCCTTCATCTTTCATCTTTCATCTTTCATCCTTCTCTTCTTCCTCGTCAGCTGTTCCAACGACAAGAACACCGCACAGTCCCGGTGGTGGCATTCCTTCAATGCCCGTTACAACACTTATTTCAACGGTTCTCAGGCCTATATCGATGCCTCCATGGAGAAAGAGAACGGGAATAAAGATAACTTTACCGAGATCATCCCCCTCTACCCCGTAGGAAACAAAAACAGTCGCGAGATCGGCAAGAGCAACTACGACCGCGCTATCGAGAAGAGTCAGAAAGCCATCAAGCGCCACAGTATCAAGCGGCGTCCTGAATGGACGAAGAACAGGAAGAAGACCGAACGTGACATTGAGTGGCTCAGTCGCAGCGAATACAATCCGTTTCTCTGGAAGGCATGGCTTCTGATGGGTCGTTCGCAATTCCACAAGGGAGCCTTTGAGGATGCCGCCTCCACCTTTGCCTATATGAGCAGACTCTACCAGACGCAACCCGCCATCTACGGGAAGGCCCGTGCCTGGCTCGCTAAATGCTATATCGAGCAGGACTGGATCTATGATGCAGAGGACGTGATTACCAAGATGAAACGCGACTCCATCGACTGGCGGGCTGCGAAGGAATGGGACTACACCCTGGCCGATTACTATATCCATACGGAACGTTACGAGGAGGCCATCCCCTATCTGCGGAAAGTGATACGCCATGAGATGCGCCGCAAGCAGAAAGCCCGCGAGTGGTATCTGATGGGACAGTTAGAGGCTGCCCTGGGACATCACGAGAAAGCCTATCAGGCATTCAAGCACGTCATCCGCCAGAGTCCGCCCTACGAACTGGAGTTCAATGCCCGTATCGCCATGACCGAGGTGATGGCCAGCACCCATGACAAGCAGATGATCAAGCGTCTGAAGCGCATGGCTGCCTCCGACAAGAACAAAGACTATCTCGATCAGGTTTATTATGCCATCGGTAACATCTACCTCTCCAAGAACGACACCCTGAATGCCATCGCCGCCTACGAGAAAGGTAACGAGAAAGCTACGCGCTCCGGTATAGAGAAAGGTGTGCTCTTGCTGCACCTCGGTGATCTCTATTGGGCCCAGGAGAAGTTCAGCGATGCCCGCCGCTGCTATGGTGAGGCCATCGGCTTATTAGACAAGGACCGTGATGACTACGAACAGCTGTCATCGCGTTCGAAGGTACTCGACGAGCTCGTTCCCCACACCGAGGCCGTCCATCTGCAAGACTCCCTGCAGGCACTGGCCAAGATGAGTGAAGAAGACCGCAATGCTGCCATCGACCGTGTGATTGAGGAGCTGAAGAAGAAAGAGAAGGAGGAGCGGAGGAAACAAGCCGAGCAGGAAGCCGAACAACGGCAGATGGGTGGTGACGACTTCGACGATATCATCCCCAACGACAGGCCCTCTCAGCGCAATGTTCCCCAAACGCCTACCCAACAGCCAGGTAGCGGTATCTGGTATTTCTATAACCCCACCGCCGTGAACCAGGGAAAGGCCACGTTCCAGAAGCAATGGGGAAAGCGCGAGAATGTTGATAACTGGCAGCGCGTGAACAAGACCGTGGTGGCTACACCCACGGGAGCCGAGGAGATGAGTGATGCCGAGCGTGACTCGTTAGCCATGGAAGCCGCCGTGCAGGACTCGCTGTCACAGGTCCTTGACAGTGCACAGAACGATCCCCACAAACGAGAATATTATCTGGCACAGATCCCGTTTACTGAGGAGCAGATCGCCGAGAGCGATGCCATCATCAAAGATGCCTTGTTCCACAGTGGTGTGCTGTTCAAGGACAAGCTCGACAACCTCCGTCTGGGAGAACGGCAGCTGCGTCGTCTCACCGACCAATATCCCGACTATGAGCACATGGACGATGTGTTCTACCACCTGTGGCTGCTCTATCAGCGCAAGGGCATGGGACCCACAGCCGACAGGTATCTCGAACAACTGAAAGAAAGCTATCCTGAGAGTCAGTGGACAGCCCTCCTTACCGATCCTTACTTCGAGGAGAACGCCCGCTTCGGCACCCACCTCGAAGATTCCCTCTATGCCGCCACCTATACCGCCTTCAAGGCCAACCGTCTGCAGGAGGTGCGTACCAATACCGCCCTTTCCGCCAGTCGTTTCCCCTTGGGTGCCCATCGCGACAAGTTCCTCTTTATCGGAGGACTGGGTAAGCTGAACGACGGCGACAGCAAGGGTTGTCTTGACGATATGGAGGAGGTGGTGACCCATTATCCGCAAAGCGAGGTCAGTGCCTTGGCAGGCATGATCATTAATGGTGTGAAGGCCGGACGCCGGTTGCATGGAGGACGCTTTGACATGGGCGATGTATGGACTCGGCGCAGTGAGGTGTTGCAGGACAGCGACTCCATCGCCGCCAGGGTGTTCATTGCTGAGCGTAACGATAAGTTCGTTTTCATGATGGCCTACGAACCCGACTCCGTAAACGAGAACCAGCTGCTCTACGAGATGGCGCGGTTTAACTTCACCAGTTTCATCGTGCGCAACTTTGACATCGAGATAGAAGAAGAGGAAGGACTGCATCGCATGAAGATCAGCGGTTTCCTCAACTACGACGAAGCCCTGCAGTATGCCCGTGTGCTCTACAAGAACGAGGCCATCACCCGTCTGCTACAGCATGCTCGTGTCATTCTCATCAGTGAGCCCAACTTAGAACTGTTGGGCACTCACTACAGTTACAACGACTATGCTGATTTCTATGAGCAGCATTTCATCCCGCTGAAGATCAGTACGGTGCAGTTGCTCACCGAACCCGCCGACATCCAGTATGAGGAAAGGGAGGAAGCACCCGTCGAGGGCGGTGAACTGCTGAACGGCGGTGTTATGGATGACAACACACTGATCGACCTGGGTATCGATGATGTTCCTGCTGCCAACGGAGCCGTGCTTCTTGAAGAACAAACACCTGTGCCCTCTACAACGGGAACAGAGGTCCCACAGGAACAAGGCACAGAACTCCTGCAGGAGCAAGGGGTGGAACTCCCACAGGAGGAGGGTATTGAACTCCCACAGGAACAAACCATTGAACTCCCGCAGGAGAAGCCAACCGTACGCCAGCAGGTTACTGGCATCTTAGAGATCATGCCTGAAGAGACTCCCACGCAGCAGTCTATTGTTGGAACCTTGGAGATTCCCGACGAGACCGTCGAGACTGGCAACCCACCGCAGCAACCTGTAAAGGCTCAAAAGTCGGAACCCGTCAAGAAGGAACCCGTCAAGAAGGAGGAGCCCGAGGAAACAGATGAATATTTCGAACTCGAAGGCTTCTGAGCCCACCCTGCTCACTCAATACTGTCTGTGGCAATCATCTCCCTCAGTTCCCCAATGTCCTGCATCCTTTGGTAACACCTCCAGGCCATACATCCCGTGATGACCGCACCGATCAGACACAAAGTGATGATGATTTTAAAAAGCCTGTCACTCATCGTATTAATCTTTACTTGATTCCTTATTCTTATGTTTCTCAATCCATTGCATGGTCTCAGAGAGTTTCTGTTCTATCTCAGGTGACAGTGCGGGCACATTGATTTCCTTCTTAATACGGTCAATCTCCTCAAGGGGCATCTCGCTGTCCTTCACCTCCTTCTTATCCTCTTTGTATTCCTTGTGTGTCAGGAACTCTGCTTCGAACGGATAGAACTCCACGAATTTCCATTGGTCGATAGAAGCGCTGGGTAGAATGGGTAAGGGCAGTATGGACTGTATCCCCAGACTCCTATCCTTTTCATGAACCACCGAGCGGTAAGCCAGCAACTCGCTCTGTCCCACCTTCTCATAGCCAGACAGCCGATAGACGAACGAGTTGGTATCAACCAGCCTTTGTGTTTTTACGATTCCGAGATTGACCGTCAGCGAGCCTTTCGGTGCCAGGTGATCCACATCCACAAGGATTGTTTTGTTCACGGTATCCCTTACCACGACAGCCTGTCTGTACTTCTTATCTTTCTTCACACGATACAGTTCCTGGCGGCAAGTGTCTCCCCTCACTTCCATGATGCCCTTCTTGATATTCCGCTTTGCCTTCTCCAAGTAAGAGGTCATACTGGTTGAGAACAGGTATTCCTTCCGTCCTTTCACTTGTGTTTGGCTCAATACATTCCTCTTCACCAAGGAGCGGCTTTTGGTGAGATTAATGGATTCATCATCGAACAGGTAGAGATAACAGATTTCGTCTGTAAAACTGATGATGGGCGGAGCGTCCACCGTATCCTTTTTCAAGATCAGACAATCATTCAACATATACTTTCTCATATAGCATTTCAGTCTGAGGCAATGGGGCTTGTCCATCTCCTTCACCACTTCTCTTACAGGATAAATCACAGGAGACAGCAGCAGTTCCTTTCCCAAATCCACGACTCTTACTTTCTTCACGGCATAGCCGATATGACTGATACTGATGCTTTTCGCCCCTTTCAGGTCAGGCAACTGCCCCTCCATATTCGTCTGCCCCAATGCCAATCCCCTCTCATTAAGCACACTGGCCTGGGCCACAGGACTACCCGTCACTGAATCCTTCACTACTGTCTGAGCTGTCACCGTATAGACAAACAGCGCAAAACTGAATAAGAACAAATTCTTCTTCATAACTGTATTGTTTTATCGAACATATACTGCAAAGATAGCAAATTCATGCCACATCACAAAATAATCAATGATGAAAAAAGAGAATCTGGGCAGTATTATACCCAGATTCTTTAACTACAAATCAACCCTCTAATTCCTCACCATCATCGGGAAGGAGTTTGCTCGACCACAATTTATAACTATAAGCAGCAACAGCCAAGCCTGCATAGATCTGCACACGCTCCTCCTGCGAGAACTCATTGTTGGCCTCGATGATATCCACATAGTCATTCACCAAGTCAATCACGTCACTCAGGCAGGTAACAGATGTATTGTCATTCAATGCCTGAAGGAACAAAAGGTATGTACTCTTTACATTGCTTGAAGTAGGACAAATACTATTGAAATATGAATTATAATTGAAGCTGTCAGTTCCCATATAATCCAGAATATTATTCCATGCAGTATTGAAAACAGAAGCATAATCACTGCTCATAATGAAATTATCTAGAGTTTCACTAACCTCATCTCCCGGATCATGGGGTTGTAAGTCAGATCCATTCAATCCGTAAGAATTCGTAGGTCTCAAATTCACCTCTGAGTCATTGATTACAAGATTATGATATACCCCAGTAGCCTTTACAATATCCATTCCCGCCGGAAAATCTATCTGAGCAAAAATGTTATCTCCGGGCAGTTCAGTCGAGTAGTCTTTTTGAGGGCCCCCTTCGCTAATTATAAGATTCTGCCTACCACATAATCTGACGTTATTTAAAACCTGACTCTGAGGTTCATACTGTGCAACAATTGCACAATCCGTCCACGCTTTTATCGAAGCTGGTATAGCTCCACCTAAGCCAATAGCTACAGTAGCAATTGTTCCTGCTGCCCCACTTAGAGATGAAAAGGCACCAATGGTAGCTTGTTCTGCAACTATGGCAGTTCCAGCACCAACAACATCAGCAGAGACGGTAATAGCGATACGTTTAAGCCAATTCCAGAATCCACGTGTCTCTACTCCTTCACCCTTCTGAGCCAGGTTGTACTGTTCCAATGCGGCAAGGGTTTTACAATTCTGCTCAACCGTCAACTCCTGAGTCTTGGGAACATCAACAAAGCCCTCGTCATCACTCTCACACGATGTCACGAACAGCATTCCAAAGAATGCGACTGCAATAAAAAAACACTTTTTCATAATGATTAATAATTTAAATTGTTAATAAAAAAATGAACTTATAAAAGTTTTATGCTTTTGAAAAACTAAATGTACACAACACAGTATCGCCCGCAGAAATGACAACCAGATAGGTGCCACCGTCATAATCGCTGAAGTCGTACCATGCTGGGAGTTGTTCTGGAGAAACCTCGTCATAGAGAACTTCATTTCCACGATAGGTCACACTTACGTTAATCACCGTACTCACCGCTGCACCATAGATACAGAGTTGATTAGTACTGCTGTCATAATAGGAATTATAGACGGGTGCTACATCGGGCCAATTTGAAGGATTTGGATTACTTACCTCTTCTGCATAACAAAAGCACCCTTTGTTACTATAACTACCAACTACAGGAATGAGTGTTGTTATGAACACTGTCATCATTAACTTTTTCATTTTTCTTTTTTTAGGTTTATAATGATTTAACTTTACTTGGAGTCTGATTTCCGAATGCAAAATTAGGAGTTAGAAAAGCTTTTTCCAAGTTTTTTGCGTTGCAAACGGAGGAGGATGATGCAGAAGAAAAAGTTTGCAATTTAAAGGGAATCAACAAGTTGCATCATTTGCAACACTTCTGCAACAGAAAGTTTTGCAACGGTAACAACACTAAAAAACTGCTAATTATTATTGCATTTGAAGATTATATTGTACTTTTGCAATCTAAAATCAAACAAAATGAAGAAAACTTTATATTTGTATTTATCTATTTTATTAATTGCTATTATAAGTTGTAATAATAACAGCGTATTGCAGCAATTAGAAGTTATTGACAATCATGCAAGCCAAGAAAGCAATGAAAAAGTTATGAGTAGGCTTAATGCCATTGCCCCTGAAACCATTGATGATGAGGAAAGTCTTGCCTATTACTGGCTATTGAAAATAAGAACCGAGATTAGATTACGTAAACAAATACAGTCTACTGAGCCATTGGAAATCTCTATCAAGTATTATAAGAATCATCTTGATAAGGGAAAACTGGCACGAGCATATGGTTATAAAGCTACAATCCTTGATAATCTGGGGGATTACAAAGGGGCAATCCTTGCGCTTAAAGAAGCTGAAAGATTGATGAAAGATGATACCCATGAGGTCAAGTTAATCCATTACATATATCAGACCTTAGCATATATTAATCAGAAAGCAAAAGAAAACGATCTCGCTTTAGAGTATAGCAAATTAGCACTAAAAACTGCTTATCAATTAAAGGATCAGTATGAAATAGCATACTCTCTCATGTCTATGTTTGTTTCGTATAATGATATAAACAAAAACGACTCTGCTTCTTACTATTTGAATCAAATAATACCATATATTGAAAAACTCCCAAAGTATGAAAGAGTTAGTTTTTACGACAACATAGGACTGATTTACACAAATAACGACATATCATTAGCGGAGAAATACTTAAAGAAGGCATATGACATTCAACCTGATGCATATACTTACAAAGGTCTGGCACGCATCTATTATAAAAGAGGTGAGCGGCAACGGGCAAAGGAGATGTGGCAGAAAGCCCTGCAAACAGACAACCGCTACCTGAAGGTGGAGATCCTGCAGGCCATGTACGACAGTCAGCAGGAAGAGGGTGACTACAAGACGGCCAGCGAGACGGCCATGAAGATTGCTGCACTCAAAGACAGCATCGCACAAAAGGAGAAAAAAGACGATATACGGGGACTGCAACAACGATTTGACAACGATTTGCAAAGGGAACATGAAAGAGCCAGACTCAGCACGATCCTGTTCCTCGCCGCTCTCATTTTGCTGATCGTCACCGTCATCATCATCTACCTCTACAAGCGCAGCAAGAAAGAACGCAAGGAACTGCTCAACACCCAACAACAGTTGGAGGGATACCGCAACCAGCTGAAGATCCTGCAGAAGGAGGGGAAGACGGACACCAAGGAGGTGGAACGGCTCACGCAGAAAATCTCCGAGCTGCAAGCCAAGCAGGGAGCACAGATCCAGAACGGAAGGGAGCGTTACGAGGAGGTGATGGCAGGAGGCACCACCGTGCGATGGAACCGTAATGACTTCAACGACTGCATCGAATACTGCCGTACCCTCGATGCCGCTTTCATCACCCACATGGAACAGGACTACAACCATCTCTCCGCCAAATACATCCTCTTTGCCTTCATGGAACAGCAGGGTAAAAGCGACGAGGAACTGCAGCACATCATGGCCATCAGTCAAAACACCGTTCGTTCCTACCGATCAAGGATACACAGTGCGGCCTCCCATCACCATGAATTAATTTGAACTTTTAACAAATGAGAATCGCATCAAACGAAAATTTCGACCGTTCGGTCGAAAAAACGCAAATCTGGAGAGGTTTAGTAAGATACTGAAAACATGTACTTTAGCACAAAAACAACGTTCTCAGGAGACAAAAACACTGTTTTCGGGTGCCAAAAACGCCGTTTTCGGACGCAAAAACACTGTTTTTAGGTGGTAAAAACACCGTTTTTAGGGGTCAAAAACATAGTATTTGGGGTCCTAAAACATAGTATTTACGGCTCGGAAACATAGTGTTTATGCGTAGGATAGTCATCTACGAGTCGTTCGGAACGGCGTTATCACCCTTTCCAACGGCATCTATCACTCATTCCGACGGCATCTATAGGGGGTAAAGTGACGGCGGAATGACACTTAGAAACGTCAGGAACGACTCAAAGTAGCCTTTACTTGTCAAAAAAGTGCCCATCGAAGGTGCAAAAAGGGCTATTTCGCACCGAAATTTTCTCAATTGGAACCTTTTCGTGGAGGAAATTTTTACCAATTAATTTGACAATTTAACATATAGTCCAGTGCCTGTAGCGTGCTTTGTAGCAACAAATGAGAATGGTTTTCTTCTAAGAAAAAAGCTCTGTGCCTCTGAGTCTCTGTGTTCAATTCTAAATAATATGAATCCAAATCTATTCGCAAAAAAAAACTAAATGTGCCGACAATTGAAGTTTTTGTTGTATTTTTGCAGAGACAAACGAAAGGACAACGATATGAGTAACGGACTATTGCTATGGGTTGACGATGAGATTGAGCTTCTCAAGGCCCACATCCTCTTCTTGGAAAAGAAAGGCTACGAGGTGGTGACCGTCAGCAACGGCACCGATGCCATCGAACAGTGCCGGCAGAAGACCTTCGACCTCATCTTGCTCGATGAGATGATGCCGGGTATCAGCGGACTGGAGACCCTGCAGGAGATCAAGACCATCCAGTCGGCCACACCCGTCGTGATGGTGACCAAGAGCGAGGAGGAGAACATCATGGACCAGGCCATCGGCTCGAAGATTGCCGACTATCTGATCAAACCCGTGAACCCCAGTCAGATCCTCCTCTCGCTGAAAAAGAATATCCACCGCAAGGAGATCGAGACGGTGGTGACCCAGAGCGGCTACCAGCAGAACTTCATGAATATCTCCATGCAGATAGACAACTGTACCAGCTGGAACGACTGGGTGGATGTTTATAAGACCTTGGTGCGCTGGGAACTGGAACTCAGCAGTACAGACAGTAGCATGACCGACATGCTGCACATGCAGAAGGAAGAGGCCAACAACGGATTTGCCAAGTTCGTCAAGAAGAACTACATGACATGGATAACCAACCGGGGAAAGAGCCAGCAGGATCCCCTGCTCTCCCCTGACTTGTTCAAGACTGCCGTCTTCCCCCATCTCGACAAACAGGAAAAGGTATTTCTGATCGTTATCGACAATTTCCGCTACGACCAGTGGCGCATCCTGTCACAGGAGATCGGTGACCTGTTCGACATCGAGGAACAGTTGTATATGAGCATCCTGCCCACCGCCACACAGTATGCACGGAATGCCATCTTCAGCGGACTCATGCCCAACAAGATTGCCGAGATGTTCCCCGAACTGTGGGTCGATGAGGACGAGGAGGAAGGGAAGAACCTGAATGAAGGACCGCTCATCCAGACCCTCTTCGACCGCTACCGCCGCAAGAACACCTTCTCCTATCATAAGGTGAACGACTCGACTGCCGGCGACCGCTTCCTGCAACAACTGAACAACCTGCAGCACAACGACCTCAACGTGCTCGTGGTGAACTTCATCGACATGCTCAGTCATGCACGTACTGAATCAAAGATGGTGCGTGAACTGGCAAACAGTGAGAGTGCTTTCCGCAGCATCACCCTCAGCTGGTTCCGCCACAGTATCCTCGCAGAGCTCTTCCGTCAGTTGGCACAGAGCAACTACACGGTGGTCATCACCACCGACCACGGCAGCATCCGCACCGACAAACCCATCAAGATTATCGGTGACAGGAATACGAATACGAACCTGAGGTATAAGCTGGGGAAGAACCTGAACTACAATCCCAAGGAGGTGTTCGTCATCAAGGATCCGCTCCAGGCGTTCCTACCGGCACCGAACCTCTCCACCAGCTATGTCTTTGCCACGGGAAACACGTTCTTCGCCTATCCGAACAACTATAACTACTACGTGAGTTATTACAAAGACACCTTCCAGCATGGGGGCATCTCCATGGAGGAAATGCTCGTACCACTGGTCACCATGAAACCACGAAGGAGATAAGAGCCCACCCCAGCCCTCCCAAAGGGAGGGAGAAAGATCAAAGTGATTAGGTATTCATCTAATTCATAGAGATTAAGCTGATGGACAATTATAGTTTATATATTAAACACAGAGACACAGAGACTCAGAGGTCTTTTGCAAAGATAAAAAAACTCTGTACTTCTGAGTCTCTGTGTTCAATCAATCAGATAAGAAGATTTTGATGAGAAAGTAATTCGTCTAATTCGTCTAATTCGTAGAGGGGAAATGGGACCCCAGTAGTAATCATAAAGTTCAAAGTTCAATGTTCAAAGTTCAAAGATAATAGTTCAAAGATAAAAGTATGGAAATTAAGATACAGGATATTCAGCATATCAGCGAGGCAGCGCGTACCTTTATTGAGCACATGCCTGCGGGCACCGTCTATGCCTTCTACGGAAAGATGGGAGCGGGCAAGACCACGTTCATCAAGGCTCTCTGTGAGGAACTGGGAGTGGAAGATGTCATCACCTCCCCCACTTTCGCCATTGTCAATGAATATACAATGGGGGAGGAAGGAGGAAGGAGGAAGGAGAAAGGAGAAAGGAGAAAGGAGGAAGGAGAAAGGAGAAAGGACGAAGGAGAAAGGAGGAAGGAGGAAGGACGAAGCATCTATCACTTCGACTTCTACCGCATCAAGAAACTCGAAGAGGTGTATGACATGGGCTTCGAGGACTATTTCTACAGCGGGAACCTATGCTTCATCGAATGGCCCGAACTGGTGGAAGAGATACTGCCAGAGGATGCCGTGCGTGTCACCATCGAAGAAGGTGAAGACGGCTGTCGTCTCATCAGATTCTGAGTATTTATAATAAAAGCCCCGATGACGGGGCTTTTGTTTTACAGCAGGGCTTCGAATTTCTCCTGAATCTTGGCCTTGGTGGCAGCACCCACCATCTTATCCACTACCTCACCGTTCTTGAAGAACAGGATGGTGGGGATGTTGCGGATACCGAAGTCCATGGCGATGTCATCATTCTCCTCGACATCGCACTTGCCCACCACGATCTTACCGTCGTACTGCTCTGCCAATTCGGCAATGATCGGAGCAATCATACGACAGGGACCGCACCAGGTTGCCCAGAAATCCACCACTAACGGCATGTCACCGCTTTTCAAGCTCTCAAAGTTCTCGGTTGTAACTGTTACTTCCATTGTTTATAAGTTTATTTGGTTAATAATGAGTTTCTAACAAAAACCATGCCATTGTCCGCCTGACTCTTCCCACCGACTAATTGATTTTGTAGTTCATCCCTTCGGTGGAATGAATGAAGTTGATCAGGTCGCGCTGGATATTGATCGAACGGTTCCGACTGCGTAAGGTAATCGGCCTCTTAGTCTCCGTATCAAGGATCTGGATATAGAGCTGTGTCTTTCCCGGACTGTCTTCGATCAGCGTGGTCAGATCGGTCACGAGCGTGTCATCCAAGGAATCGGAGTCGATGGTAATCGTGATCTTCTCGATGTCCTGTTCCTTTACGGTCTGCAGATACTGGATATCATTGATCTGGAAATTGTAGTAGTTGCTGTTGAACTTCCCAGGGGTGCACTTCGCCTTGATGAAGATGGTGCAGCCTTCGGACAGCATGCCCTGCCAGCGTCCCCATTCCTCACCGAAGACCGCCAGTTCACCGCTGCTCTCGAAGTCCTCGATGGTGACGATGCCGAATTTCTTTCCATTCTTTCCGTAGCGTTCTTTCACACCAGTGACGATACCGCCCACGAGGATCTCTTCCTTCTTCGACAGTTCTGCCTTGTCATCGAGCTCGTCGCAATGCGTGTTACAGAGTCCGTTCAGCACCACCGAGAACTCATCCAGCGGATGGGCAGAGATGTAGATACCCACCAGTTCACGTTCCTTGTTCAGGCGTTCAATGGCGCTCCACTGCTCAGCGGCAGGGGCAGGCGGTGTAGCCAGTTCGACGGCATCCATCCCCCCGAAGAGCGAATTCTGGTTCATCTGCTGCTCACTCTGATAGGCTGTACCATAGCGGAAGAGGGAGTCGAGGAACATATCCCCTTTGCTGTTCGTGGCAAAATACTGCTCACGTTTCAGTCCGAAGCTGTCGAAGCCGCCACTCAGGGCCAGACTCTCGAAGCATTTCCTGTTGCAGTTTGAGAAATTCACCCGCTGATAGACATCATAGATCGACTTATAAGGACCGTTCTTCTCTCGCTCAAGGATGATGGCATCGGCAGCCGTACCGCCCATGCCCTTGATGGCAGCCAGTCCGAAACGGATCTCACCGTGGCTGTTTACACTGAACTTCTGACGGCTCTCGTTGACATCTGGGCCCAGCGTTCGGATGCCCATGGCACGGCATTCATCCATCAGTTTCGTCACCTCAGTGATATTCTCCAGGTTACGGCTCATCACGGCAGCCATATACTCAGCGGGGTAATGGGCTTTCAGGTAAGCCGTCTGATAGGCCACCCAGGAGTAGCAGGTAGCATGACTCTTATTGAACGCATACGAGGCGAACTTCTTCCAGTCCTCCCAGATCTTGTTCAGCACTGCCTTGTCGTGCCCGTTCTTCTGTCCTCCCTCATAGAACAACACCTCCAGCTTCTCCATCTCGGCGATCTTCTTCTTTCCCATGGCCTTACGCAGGGAGTCAGACTGTCCACGAGTGAAGTTAGCCAATTGTCGGGAGAGGAGCATCACCTGCTCCTGATACACTGTGATGCCATAGGTATCCTTGAGGTATTTCTCCATGCAGGGGATATCGTACTTGATCTTCGAGGGATCTCTCTTTCGTGCAATGAAATCGGGGATATAGTCCATAGGACCTGGACGGTAGAGGGCATTCATGGCGATGAGGTCCTCGAACACGGTGGGCTGCAGCTCACGCAGGTATTTCTGCATACCTGCCGATTCAAACTGGAAGGTACCCACGGTGCGTCCCTGTCGGTAGAGCTGATAGGTGAGGTCGTCGTCGATGGGGATATGATCGAGGTCGATGACCTTACCCGTCGAGAGACGGATATTCTCCACGGCCTCCTTCAAGATCGAGAGAGTTTTCAGTCCGAGGAAGTCCATCTTGATCAGTCCTGTTGACTCAATCACATGACCGTCGTATTGTGTACAGTGCAGCTTGTGTCCAGGGTCGGATTTGTCTTCTGCCACCGACACGGGCACCCAGTCGCTGATAGGGTCGCGACAGATGATGAAGCCACAGGCATGGATACCCGTACCGCGCACCGTCCCCTCCAGCATCTTGGCATACATAATGGTGTTGCGCAACCGTTCATCTTCGGACACCTCGGCATCGCGGAGCTCGGGTACGCACTTGATGGCATTGGGGAGATTCATCTTCAGACCATCGGGCAGACGGTCAGGAATCTGCTTACACAGATGGTTCACCACATCGAGCGGTACTTTCTCCACACGCGCCACATCCTTGATGGAGTTCTTCGTGGCCATCGTACCGTAGGTGATGATATGGGCACAGTTGTCGTGCCCGTACTTGTCTTCCACCCATTCAAGCACCCTACCGCGACCGTCATCATCGAAGTCGGTATCGATATCAGGCAAGGAGATACGGTCGGGATTGAGGAAACGCTCGAACAGCAGATCGTATTTGATGGGGTCAATCTTGGTGATTCCCAAACAATAGGCCACCACACTACCTGCCGCGGATCCACGTCCTGGTCCTACCATCACCCCTAACTCCTTTTGTGCAGAGTTGATGAAGTCCTGCACGATAAGGAAGTAACCGGGGAATCCCATGGTCTTCATGATATGGAGCTCGAACCGTACACGCTCATCCACCTCGTCGGGGAGGGGATCGCCATAGCGCTGTCTGGCACCTTCGTAGGCCAGCTTACCCAAATAGTCGGCCTCGAACTTGATACGGTACAGCTTGTCGATGCCACCGAGTTTCTTGATCTTCTTCTCCCCTTCTTCCCTTGGCAACGGGTTCTCGCCATTCTCATCGGAGGTGAACTCCTGGAAAAGCTCTTCGGGCGTGATGCGCTGCCGATATTGCTCCTCCGTACCGAACGACTCAGGGATGGGGAAGAAGGGCATGATGGGTGCATGTTCGATATCGTAGGTCTCCACCTTATTTAATATCTCCACGGTATTGGCCATCGCCTCGGGCACATCATGGAAAATGTCCCACATCTCCTCCTTGGTCTTGAACCACTCTTGTTTGGAATAGAGCATACGGGTGGGATCATCGAGATCCTTTCCCGTTGACAGACAGAGCAGATGGTCGTGAGCCTCAGCATTCTCCTGATCCACGAAATGGGCATCGTTGGTGCACACCAGCTTGATGCCATACTCATGTGCCAGTTCAATGAGCACTTTGTTGGCTTGCTGCTGCAAAGGATAGGTCTCGCGGTTGGCCCGCAGATTGGGATCCTTCACCTCATGGCGCTGTAGCTCCAGGTAATAGTCGTCACCGAAGACGCGCTGATGCCATTCAATGGCCTCACGAGCACCGGCGATGTCACCTTTCAGGATCTTCGCGGGCACCTCTCCTGCGATACAGGCGGAGCAGACAATCAGGTCTTCGTGGTATTTCTCCAGATCGGCACGATCGGTACGGGGACGCATGTAATAGCCATCGACCCACGAACGGCTCACCAGTTTGATCAGGTTCTTATAACCATGATAGTTCTTCGCCAGGACAATGAGGTGATAACCACCCATGTCTGACTTTTCCGAGCGATGCGACTTATCACCGTTGCGGGCTACATACATCTCACATCCGAAGATCGGCTTGAAGGGTTCTTTTCCCTGATCCTTCAGCTTCCCGTTCACCTTATTGCAATAGTCGAAGAACTCCTTGATGCCGAACATATCACCATGATCGGTGATGGCCATGCCGCGCATGCCGTTACCAACCGCCTTGTCCACCAGTTTGGGGATACTCGACTGTCCGTCAAGAATCGAATAATAGGTATGTACATGCAAATGTACGAAATCTTCCATTACCAGAGTATTTATGTTTTGTGGACAAAGTTACTTCAATTTCCGCATATAACAAAATCTAAACACGAAATTCATTGCGCATATCAAATATTTTTATTACCTTTGCACCCGGTTTGATAACCGCAGACTACTATGGGTGAAAGAATTAAAAGAATCAAGAATATCAGACTGCACCGCGAGGGAACAAACACCTTGTTCTATGTAGGCATCGGCATCGTTGCCATTGGTGCCCTGTTGTGGTATCTGTCTGGTAACAGCTTTATCTTCAATGTTTATGTCGTGATCATGGCCATAGCCTATTGTGTGATGATCAACTTCTTCCGCTGTCCTATCCGTTATTTCAATGGCGAGACCAAAAACATTGTCGTGGCTCCTGCCGACGGCCGTGTCGTGGTTGTTGAGGAAGTGGTGGAAGATGAGTATTTCCACGACAAGCGATTGATGGTGAGTATTTTCATGAGTCTTTTCAACGTGCATGCCAACTGGTTCCCCGTTGACGGAAAGGTGAAGTTCGTGAAGCATTTCAACGGGAATTTCCATAAGGCATGGCTTCCCAAAGCCAGTGAGGAGAACGAGCATGCCGACATTATGTTAGAGACCGACGACGGTCAGGAGATCCTGTGTCGCCAGATTGCCGGAGCCGTGGCCCGCCGCATCGTCACCTATGCCAAGGACGAGGAAGACTGTTACATCGATGAGCATCTCGGATTCATCAAGTTTGGATCCCGCGTGGATGTCTATCTCCCCTTAGGTTCTGAGGTCTGCGTGAAGATGGGACAAAGCACCACTGGCGACCAGACGGTGATAGCCAAGCTGAAGAATTGAAAAATTGAAGAATTGAAGATTTGAAGGATCAAAGTTCAAAGTTCAAAGATCAAAGTTCAAAGATCAAAGTTCAAAGTTCAATGTTCAAAGTTCAAAGATCAAAGTTCAAAGTATGAAGAAGCATATCCCCAATACGATTACTTGTTGCAACCTAATATCTGGGTGCATCGCCGTGACCTATGCCCTTTTCGGCAACCTGCCCCTGGCATTGGCGTGGATCGTGATGGGTGCCGTCTTCGACTTCTTCGATGGAATGACCGCCCGACTGTTACATGTATCATCACCGATAGGAAAAGAGCTCGACTCTCTGGCTGATGATGTCACCTTTGGAGTGGCTCCTTCGGCTATTGTCTATTATGAACTGACCGTCATGGACTATCCCGCTTTCCTGGAGCCACTGCGCCCCGTACTGCCCTATGCAGCCTTTATCATGGCTGCCTTTTCGGCACTGCGTTTAGCGAAGTTCAATCTTGACGAACGACAGACCACCTCGTTCATCGGACTGCCCACACCGGCGAATGCCCTTTTCTGGGGTGCCCTGATGGTGGGAGGCAGTCAATGGGTAGAAGCATCCCCCTACCATGTGGTGGGTGTCATCGTGATGCTTCTCATCAGCTGCTACCTTCTGGTGAGTGAGATTCCGATGTTTGCCTTGAAATTCAAGCAATGGGGATGGAAAGGGAACGAGGTGAAATATCTCTTCGTGGTATCTTCGGCATTTCTCATCATCCTGCTGGGCGTGAAAGGCATCGCCGTAGTTATTGCCTGGTATGTGTTCCTCTCAGCACTTGTGGGCAGGAGAGGTCATGGCACCGCTGACAACGAGTGATACGAGCTTTCATTCCACCCGTAACAATCACTGTTTATCCCTAAAACTGCTTTCACCGTGTTTTTCCTGAAGTTCCTTCTCATCATTTTTCTGGCAGGACTGTTCATCGTCCTGTTCTTCCTCTTTGGCGTGATCAGCTTAGTGAGCAAGGCACGTCGCCAGTTTAAAGGACAAGCCGGTCAGACGAGAAGCAACACCAGACAGAACAACAACGGCCAGCCCGTTACCGATACACGTGATCCGGAACAGGCTCGCCGTAAGATTATCCCCGATGATGAAGGGGAGTATGTAGAATACGAGGAGGCGTGAGTCTTTTACATCACGGGTGTACCAAAGTACCGATCTCCTCACCGTCAATCACCTTCTTCAGGTTACCCACCACGTCCATGTTAAAGACATAGATGGGCAAGTTGTTGTCGTTGCACATCACGACAGCCGACAGGTCCATCACCTTCAGGTTACGTGCCAGCACATCCTGGTAGGAGATGTCGGTGAACTTGGTAGCCGTGGGATCTTTCTCGGGGTCTGCCGTATAGATGCCATCTACACGGGTTCCCTTCAGCATCACATCGGCCTCAATCTCCACACCACGCAGGGAAGATCCTGTATCGGTAGTGAAATACGGGGATCCTGTACCGGCAGAGAAGATGCAGACAAATCCGTCGTTCATGGCATCGATGGCCTTCCACTTGGAATAGAACTCACCCACAGGCTCCATACGAATGGCCGTGAGCACCTTGTTTTTCACACCAACAGCATCTAATGCGCTGCTCAGGGCCAGTGAGTTGATTACCGTCGCCATCATACCCATTTGGTCACCTTTTACACGGTCGAAGCCTTTTTGTGCTCCACTTAGTCCGCGGAAGATGTTTCCACCACCAATCACAATACCGATCTGGACACCCATGTCATGCACTTCTTTGATCTGTTTGGCATAATCCGACAGACGCTGGGGATCGATACCAGTCTTACCTCCAGCAGCGAGGCTCTCACCGCTGAGTTTCAAAAGGATTCTCTTAAATCTTGTCATAATGATTCGTTACTATTTGTTTTTGATTCAGATTCTGTCTCTGAGGGAGAATAGGTGAAGGCGATTTCCTTGAAAGCAAACGACAGCAATTCACCACGCTGCGGCTGAAGGAGCAACAGATAACCGTCGTCGGTCACATCCAACAGCAGCAGACGCTCCTCTGTTCCATCGGGATAACGATAGGGATGCACTTCCCCCTTCCTATACAGGGCAGCACGGTAACGGGAACGGATCTCTGCCCATTCACCCTGGGTAACCTGTGTAAAGAGGGTATTCAAACGCTCCATCACCTGTCGCAAGACCTCATCCCGATCCACTTCATGTCCGAGGATCTGGGCAAGAGACACAGGGTTAGGGGCATCACTCATGAACTGTTGCTGGTTCACATTCAAACCAGTACCGATGATACAGTCATGGATCTCGCTGCCACGCAAAGAGGTCTCAATCAGGGTACCACAGATTTTGCAATCGTGCCAATAGATATCATTCGGCCACTTAATGGTAATCCCCTCCACATAGTTGTCGAGGGTATCCTTCAGGGCCAACGCATTAGCCATCGACAGGATGAACTGTTCCTTCGCTGGAACACCCTGAGGACGGATCAGCACACTAAAGGTGAGGTTCTTTCCTGCCTCGCTCTCCCACGTGTTTGAACCACAGCCACGCCCCGCCGACTGATAGTCTGTCCAGACCACTGTCAGTTCCTCATCGGTGGCAGGCTGGTAGTCACGCAGCCAGCGATTGGTGGAGTCCACCTCTTTTATATATATCGTATTGACCGTCATCACTTCTTAAAACCTGGCTGGCAGGAAAGCATCTTCGATATGCTGTACCGATTCGGGCGTTCCACCCGTTCCGATCACGGTGATGATATCGAAACGGATCTCACCATCGAGGCGGTATTTCCTGACGAACTTACTCGCCGCCATGCTCAACGAACGGATCTTCTGCCAGTCAAC
>OCTX012259125.1_pt1 | contig 19481 bp, 17 predicted proteins | sample 1539691 | NCBI WGS metagenome assembly OCTX01 (sample SAMN02144231, study PRJEB22623) | gut metagenome | biome: sheep rumen | host: Ovis aries | place: New Zealand
CTGGTCGCTTCGCTCCGCAAGGTTACTTCGTAACCTTGGTCTGGATAGCATCAAATGGGCAGAGCTGGCTGCAAAGTCCACATCCGTTGCACATTGTTTCATCTATGATAGAAAATCCAGTCTCTTTATCTTTCTTTATAGCCGGGCATCCAGGTGAGAGGCACATACCGCACTTCATACATTTCTCTGGATCAACAAAGCACTTGCCCTTTGGTACATATGTCTTAAGAAGTGCACATGGTGACTGCGATATAATAACAGAGAGTTCATCTCTCGCAACCTCTTCCTTTATAGTATCTTCAAGCTTCTTAAGGTCAAATGCATCAACAACTTTTACATGCTTGATACCCATTCCTTCACACAGCTTTACAAGATCAATGGCATAGGTTGTCTCACCATTAAGCATTTTTCCTGTAGCAGGGTGATCCTGATGACCTGTCATACCTGTTGTTGAATTATCCAGAATAATAACTGTTCCTGTAGCCTGGTTATAAACCATATTCATAAGTGAATTAACACCTGTATGGAGAAATGTTGAATCTCCGATTACAGCTACCCAGTTCTTTACATATTCCTTGCCTTTACCCTTCTCCATACCATGAAGCATCGAGATAGAGCCACCCATACAAAGTGTCGTATCTACAACTGAAAGTGGAGCGGCAACTCCAAGTGTATAACATCCGATATCTCCACTTGCATGAATCTTAAGCTTCTTCAGAACACTGTAAGTAGCTCTGTGAGGACATCCAGGACAAAGAATAGGTGGACGTACAGGTACATTTGCAGGATCTGACAGATCAAGGTCCTGACCAAGTATCTTCTCACGAAGCATATTAGCACTGTATTCTCCATCGAGAGGGAACACATCCTTACCTACACAGTCTATGCCCCATGCTCTTACCTGCTCTTCTATAACAGGCTCAAGTTCTTCTATAATATATAGAACATCTACCTTAGAAGCGAATTCTTCTATAAGCTTCTTTGGAAGCGGTGAAACTAATCCAAGCTTCAGCACGCTTGCCTCCGGAAATACCTCCATTACATACTGGTAAGGAATACCACTTGTAATAAATCCAACCTTTTTCTCTTCTATAGAGCCATTTACAAGTACCGGATAAGTCTTGTCACTATATACTACCTTGTTAATATCAGCAAATTTCTCTGTAGACCCATCCTCTGCAAGCTTTCTATCACGCTCTATTACAAACTTATGACGTTTAGCCGCATTTGCCGGCACCATTACATTCTTCGCCGGGTCTCTAACATATTCCTTATCCTCTACTTCAACCCTGTCCTCCAGATTCACAACTCCCTGTGAATGAGCTATACGGGTTGTAGTTCTGATGATAACAGGAGTATCATATTCTTCTGATATTTCAAATGCTCTCTTTGTAAAATATCTTGCCTCTTCCGAATCAGATGGTTCGATTACAGGCACATGAGATGATATACCGATTCGTCTGGTATCCTGCTCATTCTGTGAACTGTACAGTCCCGGGTCATCTGCTACCAGATATACAAGTCCGCCCTTTGCACCAATATATGATGCTGTATAAAGCGGATCAGATGCCACATTCAGACCTACACACTTCATCGCACACATAGCTCTTACTCCTGCTATAGATGCGCCCATTGCAACCTCGGCTGCAACCTTTTCATTTGGTGCCCACTCAGCATAAACCCCTTCGTACTTTACAAGATTCTCACTCATCTCGGTACTTGGTGTTCCCGGATAAGCAGATGAAACCTTAACTCCTGCCTCCCAGGCACCTCTTGCTATGGCTTCATTTCCAAGCATAATCTTCTTTTCCAATTTTCTAACTCCTTCTATTTTCCCGATTCCGAATTACTGATAATCTGATAATCCCTAATAAAATGTCAATCAGTCTCTTCGTATAATAACTTCACTATTATAGAGCATTTTATTTGTTTTTACAACCAAAAGCAGCAAAGCAAAGCGGATAAAAAATACAAATTAAAAACAGCGGCAAATCTGCCGCTGTATAAAGCATTTTTTAGTCCTGGAAGAAGTAACCAACGCCCCACTTGGTATGTATATACTCAGGATCAGCAGGTCGAACCTCTATCTTTTCTCTGAGACGTCTAACATGAACATCAACCGTTCTTGCATCTCCCGGATATGTAGAACCCCATATCTCATTAAGAAGTTCATCTCTCGAATAAACTCTGTTAGGATTTGAAACAAGCAGCATTACAAGATCAAATTCCTTTGCTGTAAGGCTTACTTCATGTCCTTTGATAAAGACTCTTCTTGAATCAATCTCTATCTTAAGTCCCTTTTTCTCTATAATATTTGCTGTGCTGATTCTAAGATCATCGCCCTTGTTATTTCTTCTAAGAATTGCTTTGATACGGGCTTTTACTTCCAGGATATTAAATGGCTTTGTTACATAATCATCTGCGCCATACTCAAGACCCATGATTTTATCCATGTCTTCGCCTTTGGCTGTAAGCATGATGATTGGGACATCTGAAAATTCTCTTACCATCTGGCATACTTCAAGTCCGGAAAGTTTTGGAAGCATGATATCCAGAAGCATTATATCATAGCTGTTAGCTCTGGCTTTTTCTACGGCTTCTTCACCGTCAAATGCTGTATCTACCTCCATATCATCCTGTTCAAGTGAAAACTTAAGTCCCTTAACTATCAATTTTTCATCATCTACAACCAGAACTTTTCTCATATATTTTCCTTTCTGTAAAATCCCACAGCTATTTACTAATCTACTTTTATTTTATCTTTCAGCTTATCAAATGTAGCCGTTCCTATTCCATTTACATTTGTTAATTCCTGAATACTATTAAATCCGCCTGATGCTTCCCGGTAACTAATGATATCTTCAGCCTTGCTTTCACCTATTCCCGAAAGAGTCATGAGTTCCTGCTTTGTAGCCCGGTTTATATTCACTCTTCCGTCTTCTGAAACAGAATCTTCTGAAGATGATTTTTCTGAAGATGAAATGCTCTCGAAACTATTTATTCCAACTCTGATATCTTCTGATTCAAGTTCTTCAGCTGTAGGAATATATATCTTTTCGCCATCAGACAGTTTCTCTGCCAGATTCACAAATCCCTGACATGCATCCTCATTCATTCCGCCGGCCTTATTTACCGCATCTACTACACGCGAATCCGAAGGAAGCTTATATACTCCTTCATTTACTACCGCTCCGCATATATATACATAGACACTGTCGTTAGACCCGGTAGTTATTTCTGACTCTGAAGCATCGTCAGAAGCTTCTTTGGGGGACTCCTCCATATCGGATGATTCCTGTTCAGACACCTCTTTATCTGACGCTACCGAAGTATCGTCCCTGATGGTTTCTATAGTTATATCATCTTTCGAACAGGCCGCCGTAAAAAACAGTATTATTATAATACCATATTTCATCAAAGAACCAGCCAAATTCCGGCTGATTCTCTTTAATTTATCGTTAATTCCTATATTTAGTTTTTTTATCTGCATATATCCTCCTCTCAGGATACCTGCAGAAAATATGCGACTTAAAAATGTTACCTGTAAACAGTAACATCAATATACGTTTTAATTCTAACACCCTTTTTATAGTGTGTCAAAAGAATCAGTCTTCCTTACGGATAGCTGTTCCGATACCTGTGTCTGTATAGAACTCCAGAAGCAGACAATGCTCCAGACGTCCGTCCAGAATATGAACACGGGATACACCATTCTTCATGGCATCTATACAATTCTGAAGCTTTGGAAGCATACCTCCACCTACAACACCATTATCTATAAGTGCCTGTGCTTCATCTATATACATTTCTGATATCAAAGTCTTCTTATCTGTCGGATCTGTGAATACCCCCTCGATATCTGTAAGGAAAACGAGCTTCTCAGCCTGAATTGCTGTAGCAACTGCACATGCGCAGTCATCAGCATTGATGTTATAGTCATGCTCATCTTCTATACCCATTCCTATAGGTGCAACTACAGGGATAAAGTCCGCATCCAGAAGCGAGTCAATTACAGAACTGTCAGTCTGCACTACTTCACCTACATAACCTATATCTTTTCCATCAGAGAATTTCTTCTGAACCTTGAGAAGTCCTGCATCCTTACCGCTGATTCCCACAGCCTTAAGACCTACCTTAGACATCAGACCAACCAGACTTCTGTTAACATTATTCAGAACCATCTCTGCCACCTCCAGAGTTGACTCATCTGTAACTCTGAGTCCATTCTGGAAATGTGTTTCCATACCTAATCTGTCTATCCACTTGCTTATTTCCTTGCCTCCTCCATGAACGATGATAGGCTTAAAGCCTACCAGCTTCAGAAGTGCAACATCCTGAATAACATTGAATTTAAGATTCTCATCCAGCATAGCAGAACCGCCATACTTAACCACTATCTTCTTTCCATTAAACTTCTTGATATAAGGCAGGGCTTCGATCAATGTCTGGGCCTTCTTCATTACTTCCTCTATATCGTCGTTCTTTTTCATCATAATTTCTCCTCGTCTAAAATCTTAGGATCTGTAATCAGCGTTTATTGTAACATATTCGTGAGTAAGGTCACAACCCCATGCTGTTGCTTCATACTGTCCAGCATGAATATCACATATAGCTGTTATCTCGTCAGGAGACAGTATTCTAAGAGCCTCCTCCTCCGAGAATTCAGGCAGAGTTCCTTTATCTATAAGCTTGATAGAACCTTCAGAACTCATCATTGTTATATCCGTTTTATTTGGATCAAACTTTGCACCCGAATAACCCATTGCACAAAAAATACGTCCACAATTAGCATCTCTTCCATATATAGCAGCCTTTGTAAGGCTTGATGTTATGATTGACTTTGCCAGAGTCTTTGCAGTTTTATAATCAGGCGCTCCAACCACACGTGCTATAAAGAGTCTGGTTGCTCCCTCTCCATCTGAAGCCATGAGCTTTGCCAGATACTCCATAACAGTATAGAGAGCTTCTACCAGTTCTCTAAAATCCTCTGCATAAGCCTTTCTCTGGGCATCCGCCTTTTTACAAATGCGTTCAGTAAGTTCTCTGATATCTTCTGTTCCTGTCTCATCTATATCACTAAGCTCTAATCCAATAGCCTCGGCAGTAAGGGTTTCATTTTCAGCAAGTCCATTTGATAACCAGACAAATGTATCATTTGTGGAAGTATCTCCATCAACTGACACCATATTAAAGGTTCTTTCTACAACCGCTCTGAGAATCTTCTGGGCAAGGGCTTTCTCTATCGATATATCTGACATAGCAAATCCAAGCATAGTTCCCATATTCGGATGAATCATTCCAGAGCCCTTACACATAGCGCCTATATGACAAGTCTTTCCACCCATTTCAAATTCTACAGCTATTTCCTTAGGAATCGTATCTGTAGTCATTATGGCTTTTGCAGCCTCGTTTGCTTCCATATACGCATTAGCTCTGTTACCATCAAAGTACTGTCTTAGAACAGCTGTATTGGAATAAGGAACTCCAGCCATCTGCTTCGACAGATCTCTGATTCCCTCTTCTATCTTTTCTATTGGAAGCTGAGGACCTATAACACCTGTAGACATAGTAAGAACATGATCTTTTTCCACACCCAGGCATTCAGCCACCTTTGCCGCTTCACGTTCACAGTTTTTCAAGCCTTCAGCACCGGTTGCCGCATTCGCTATTCCTGTATTGATTACAGCAGCACTTGCTTTACCTCCGGCCACAACCATCATATCCCACTGAACAGGTGCCGCCTTTACAATATTTCTTGTAAATGTACCTACAACTGTAGCAGGAACATCACTCATTATAAGTGTAAGATCTCTGTTCTTTCCGGATGGTTTAATACCTATTCTTTTACTGGCCACGCTATAGCCCTTTGCAGCCAGGATTCCACCTTCAACTCTTTTTACCATACTTTTTATCTCCATTTATTCAACTAAACTACCTCATAAGATACTCCATCCGAAGAAATATTACAACCGATACTTTTATAAAACTTCCATACCCTGCATTTTCTATACTAGCCGCATAAGCTTACAATTCTCTATTCCGGCGCTCCAGAAATCCTTTCTCTCATACCCGCGGACTCTGCTTATAATACTTGAATTCATAGCGCCATGTCCTACTATCAGTATATCCTTTCCCTTATCAAGTTCAGGATATATTACCTTCTCCAGAAATTCTCCGGTTCTGTCGAAGAGTTCATCGAGACTTTCTGCTCCATTTACTGCAACGTAATTCTCCGGCTCAAAAAACAACGTATTAATTGGACAGTCCGGTATCTGAAATGAATTCTCTATTCCTTCGTATTCTCCAAAGCACATCTCCACCAATCTGTCGTCTGTAATAATAGGAACATCTCTGTTTTTCAGAAGGAGCTCCGCCGTTTCACGAGCACGTACAAGCGGAGATGAATAACATACATCAAAATGTACATTTTTGTATTCTTCTCCAGCCCTCTCAGCCATAGCCCGTCCTTCTTCATTCAGAGGAATATCTGTTCTGCCCTGCAGCTTCTTTCGTATATTCCAGTCTGTTTTTCCATGACGAATAATATATAACACTGCTTTCTCCTCCCTTGGAGCCGTTAAAAGAACCCATGAATCATAAGATCCATGGGCTCCATATATGAGTTTCTTTGTGAAATAAGTTTTCTAGAAGAATATATGATCACCTATCTGCATATAGCTTGATAGTGTAGATGTATCTACATTCCATGTAGGCAGGAAGTACATATAACCTCCAACATTGTTAGCTCCATTAAGAGCATCCTGCGCAGCCTTAAGTGATGTTTCTGAACCACCGGTACTAAGAGCATTCTGGAAAGCACTTGTTCCAGTTGCCTCAAACTGGTATGGTGCGTAGATTACTTCTGCTAAAGTATTACCCCAGAGACCACTGTTAAGTCTGTTCATTACTACACTTGCTACCGCAAGCTGTCCTTCATAAGACTGGTTACCAGCTTCACCAAATACTATAGCTGCAAGAAGATATAAATCATCAGATGCTACAACCTTTTCCTCTGTCGCCTTTTCTGTTGTTTCTTCTTCAGTTGCTTCCTCTGTAGGAGCCTCTGTTGCTTCTTCTGTCTCAGCTTCTGTTTCAGCCTCTGTTGCTTCTTCTGTTTCGGAAGCTTCTTCTGTATCAGTAGTTTCTTCTACTGTCTCATCCTGAGCATCATCTTCAGAAACTTTCTCAGTTTCTTCTGCTTTTGCATATTCAGTCTCTTCTACATCTACACCAATGGCATCTCTAAGAGACTTCTTTTCATCTGCAGCTTTCTTAGCTATCTCTGTAGCTGCATCTCCAACAACTATATACTCTGACTTAACATAGCCTTCTGCTTCGTCTGAAGAAACCATTGTCCAGTCACCATCTGTTCCGATAACCTTACCTGAATCACCTGTATTCAGAACAGCAAGTACATTTCCTTTTTCTGTAGCTTCAGCTCTGAGATTAAGTCCTTCAGTTACTACTATATATCTACCAGTCATATCAGTCTCTGACTGTGTAAGATACTCTGCACTGTTTGCCTTTGCAAGAACAGCTCCATCATCTTCGAATTTAGAATAAAGAACATCTATAGAATCTGTATCCATATATGTTGTATCTTCAAGCTTAACTATATATTTGTCAGAAACCGGTTCAGACTTCTCTTCTGCCTTAGGAGCTATCACTGCTACCTCCACAGGCTTTACTTCCTTAACACTTCTGTCACCTATTACTTCTGCTGCAAATACTGCAGAACCTGTAAGTGTTGTAAGTGCAAGTACACAAAGTGTATTTCTTACTACAAATCTGCTTGAGAAGATATACTTCTTTGAGAAGATCTTTGCATTTTCAATTTTCAACTCTGTTTTACGTTTCATTATAAGTTGCCTTTCATCAAAACTGTCAAAAAACCACAAAATATTGTAAATTTTTCAACATTTTTAACAAAATATTACAATTTTGATATATTATGTAAACAAATGTTACATTTTTCTGTTAAATGTTACATATTTATTACATGCATATGTTATCACTTCGTAATATATATGTCAAGGCTTTTTAAATTTTTGAAACAATTGGCATATTTTTTATATACTATTCCTGAACCTTTTCAAAATACAGATCTATTCCATTTGCGATTCCCTGAGCCATCTTCTTTCTATATCCATCATCATTCAGATATACGTCATCCAGCTCATTTGAAAGAAACCCCATATTTATAACGGTTCCGGGAACATCAGAGTAATTAAGCGAAGTCATATCATCTGTTTCATATATACCCATTCTTCTTGCATCTGTTGCTTCGCACGCTTCTTTCAGAACGTCATAGCACAGCTCATAATTATTCTGATATCTTGATGCAGTATGTGAATTGGTTGATGTAGTAATAAATCCAAGGATTCCTGAAGCCGAAGGATCATTTACCGCCGGTGTCTGAAGCTTTATATAAATTTCAGCTCCACACGCATTTGACATCTGGGTTCTCTTAGCGTTACTCAGATTTACATTATTTGTAGTTCTGGACATATAAACTGTATATCCCCTCTTAACAAGCTCGGCATTGAGATATTCAGCTATCTTCATAGTTATATCATATTCGAAAACTCCGGAATCGACTCCGACAGCAGATGTAGTCATCTTACGCTTCATACCTGTAGCATCGGTATAGGTTGCTTTACTGGCACCTGCCGGCATATCTATATCCGGACTGACAGGTTCAAATGTCATATCCTCAGTTATCTGTTTTGCAGGATCTATATATACAACATGTGTAGTTCTGTCCACCTCTGTTTCAGTAGCCCAGTTAATCTTCGTTTCCTCAACATACTTGGACTGTACATAGAAGCTGCTTCCATTAAGGAGCACTCTTGTCCAGTCATCCTTGATACCGGTACGCATCAGATCAACACCCTTATCAAGAGTAATATATACACCTGCATCCTCTGATGCTTCTCTTCTTATTCGAACATTATCCTGAACTGTTGCCACATAATCCTTAACAGTCACAAAACCATCAGCATCCGTAAGTCCAAGTTCATCGGACTCTACACGTTCAGTTGTCGGTTCTTCCTGCTTCTTGCCACAGCAGCAAAGAGAAAATATAAGGCAAAAAATCAATACTGCAGATATTCTTTTTATATATATTTTTTTTGACATACTAATTCCTCTTTCCATTAAAACAGGGCACGTATTGCGCTGAAAAGACCGAGACTTCCAAGTCCCATAATAACTCCGGCAAGAACGATACCTCCAAGAACAGCGAAAACACTTTTCTTAAAGTCCAGATCCAGTAAGCTCGCAGCAAGCGTTCCGGTCCATGCACCTGTTCCAGGAAGCGGCACACCTACAAAAAGAAATAATGCTATATAAGTACTTCTTCCCGCTTTTGAAGTAAGCTTCGCTCCTCCCTTTTCTCCCTTCTCGAGGCAAAAGCGAAAGAACTTGCCTATCCATCCCAGTCCTTTAGGCCATTTTAATCCAGCGCCCCACACAAGAATCTTTCTTGCAAAGAAAAATATCAGCGGTACCGGAATCATATTCCCGATTATTGCAAGAGCATATGATAAAGGCATATTAAGTCCAAGACCAACTGCATAAGGGATTGCAAGTCGAAGCTCTATAAGTGGTACCATTGATATTAAGAAAACAATTAAATAATGTATCATAACTTTCTCCTATTTCGTCTTTAGACACTTATGTCAGTATACGACATTCATATAATCGTGTCAAAGCTGACTGTCCAGAAATACGTTTATTCTTTTTATAAGAGTATCACCATAATAATTCTCATACATAGCTCTTCGGATATAGCCCGGATTATTGGTTATTATGGAGTCAACGTCAAGAAGCATCATATTCTCCAGCACTTCTTTATCATCTATAGTCCATGCATAGACTTCTTTACCAGCCTTATGCGAATTCTTTATTACTTCCCTGTTAATAAATCTGTGTTTGATGCTAAATCCATCTGCATATTCCAGACTGTAGAAATCCCCCATAGCCATGGCCATAACATAAATAGTCTTAATCTTTGGATCTGCCTTCTTTATTTTCTTAATCGATTTATAAACAAGCGAAGCCACCACACAATTATCGTAATAATTTTTTTCACTTACGATTTCCGCTACACTCTGTTCAAGCCTTTTGTCTGTTTTAGCAGGCTTTAGTTCTATATTTACCTCAGCTCTATCACCGATCAGTTCGATTGCTTCTCTAAGCGTCGGAATCTTTTCATCTGCATATTCATCCTTATTCTTGCCCTTATAATCAGCTGTCGGACTGTACTGAAGAAGTTCTTCGTAAGTAAGATTTCCTACTTTCTTATTTACTCCACAGGTACGCTTCAGACTCTCATCATGCATGACAACTATTTCCCCGTCTTTTGTCTCCCTCACATCAAGTTCGATCACATCTGCTCCATTTTCGATAGCTTTCTCAAATGCAGCCAAAGTATTCTCCGGAGCTTTTCTTGAGTCACCCCTGTGCGCCGTAACCTTAACCTTGTTCATGTAGTCAGCATTAATCGAGATAATATTATACCTTTTAAGCAGATAAAAGCTTCCATCCATTATAATCGCCACAACCAGGACTATAGCGAATATCCTTCTTTCCACTTTGCCCTTTTTCTTTGAATCAGTCTCATCCAGATCATCGATGTCAGGCACCTTAACAGTTTTAGGTATTATATTATAGTAAGAATTACAAATGTATGAATAAATAAGGGGAAGACCAAATATAACATAGACTACAGCAGAGACTATTCGTACAGCCTCATAGATCATACCCGTTATCCTTATAGCGATAGGTGAACGGATAACCGAATCAAGAACCGGACCGTTATACAAATACGTAAGCAGCCCCGGTACCAGAAGCATGAGGACAAGCCAGCATACAAGTCCCGTCAGGACTTTGGTACGTTTTTTATCCAGAAGCTTGTCTACCCTGTGAATTGCTTCAAAAAAATCAACCTTTTCTACATTATATATATGTATTAAAAATATATATTTAAGCGACAGCACTGCAATTACAGCATATATCGCCAAAAATATAATCGTAATATGCATATTAAAAGAAAGAATATCAATTATATACGGTGCCTTGATATTCAGCAGTCTGACGGTCAGGATAACATTTCCTATAACAGGCAGATAACAAAGAATAAAAAATATGATTGGATAATTTCTGGGACGAAGCATCCTGAGTGCCGACCTCACGCCTACAAGCATCATTCTGACAGGTCCGGTCTTCTTCAGATAGTTTGCACGATTATAGCAGTAGCTGATTGCTGATACATTTACCATGATATACATAGATAAAAATACCAGCATTATCAGAATAAACGCATAGGTTGACGGAGCTTTGAAGAATTTGCCTACATTTTCCTTCGTCATATAGCTGATTCCGGACAGATTGATTGCAAGATTAATAAATGCGTAGTATAGCGGAATCAGGACAGCAAAAGAAACCGCTGTAAGAATCACCTCAAACAGCAGTATATTTACGATGTTGAATCTAAAAAGTTTTATACTGTCACGAATATTTTTCATAACAAAATCATAGCATCACCGAAAGAGAAAAATCTATATCTTTCATTTACCGCCTCTTCGTATGCTTTCATAACACTTTCCCTATTATAAAATGCTGATACAAGCATAATCAGCGTCGATTCAGGCAGATGAAAATTAGTGATAAGACTATCCACTACCTTGAATTCATAACCAGGGTATATAAATATGTTGGTCCAGCCGCTTGCAGGACTGAGTTCATCCGTTCCATGTATATCCTGAGCAGTTCCAACAGTTTCCAATGTCCTGGTACTGGTGGTTCCAACCGAAATGATTCGTCCACCATTTTTTCTTGTTTCATTAATTATCTGAGTCGCTTCTTCAGAAAGTTCATAATATTCAGTATGCATATGGTGTTCTTCGATTTTCTCGACCTTTACAGGTCTGAAGGTACCAAGTCCCACGTGAAGAGTTAGTCTTGCAATCTTAATCCCCTTTTCCTCTATCCGCTTAAGAAGTTCCTCAGTAAAATGTAATCCTGCTGTAGGTGCAGCAGCGCTTCCCGTATTCTTTGCATATACAGTCTGATAACGGTTTTTATCTTCAAGTTTATGAGTTATATATGGTGGAAGAGGCATTTCTCCCAGACTATCCAGAACCTCTTCCCATATACCCTCATATGTGAATCTGATAAGGCGGTTACCCTCTTCAACTATGTCAACTACCTCACCTGTTAATACAGCGCTTTTCGTATCATCCTGATTCTTAACACCAAACAATACTTTTGCACCAATTTTCATTTTCTTCCCGGGTTTCACCAGACATTCCCATACATTGTCACCTTTATTCTTAAGAAGAAGCACTTCGATTGCAGCTCCGGTTCCTTCTTTTTCTCCCAGAAGGCGTGCAGGAATAACCTTGGTATCATTGATAACCAGACAATCCCCGGGATTTAAATATTCTATTATGTCGTGAAAAGTCTTATGCTCAATCTCTCCTGTATCTCTATGAATAACCATCAAACGTGAATTGTCACGTTTTTCTAACGGATCCTGTGCAATCAGTTCCTGTGGGAGATCATAATAAAAATCTTTAACGTCCATAATTTCCTTCCATATATAATACATCAGCACTAGAATTACCTAGGCTCTAATGTTAATTCCTTCAGCCGCCAATGCTTTAAGTATTTTATCTATTGATGGGTTAACCTCATCATCTTTAAGCGTATGATCAGCACTTCTGAATGAGAGAGCAAACGCAACACTCTTCTTATCTGCTCCAAGCTGTTCACCCTCATATACATCGAAGAGTTCCAGATTCTCAAGATACTGACCGGCATTCTTTCTGATTATCTTCTCAATGTCTCCTACATAAGCATCCTTATTACATACAAGTGCAAGATCTCTTGTTGTAGCAGGGAACTTAGCGATACCTGTATACTTAACATCGAACTTAGCAAGCATGGAGGCTACATCCATATTGATAACAGCTACATAAACAGCTGTCTTCATATCGTAGTTGAGTGCTGCTTCCGGATGAAGCTGTCCGATATAACCCACATTCAGCTTACCCTTCTGGATATTAGCCTGTCTTCCCGGATGAAGATATGGATATTCTTTTGTAGGTACATATTCGCAGTCTTTTCCGAATCCAAGCTTTGCAAGAAGTTCCTCTACAACACCCTTAAGTGTAAAGAAATCGCCCTCTCCATACATTCCAAGAGCAAGTCTCTCTTTTTCTTCTGGAAGTTCCTTAAGAGGAAGCTCCTTAGGGATATATACTTTGCCAAGCTCATATAAACGAACATTTTTATTTCTTCTATTATAATTAATAGAAAGCGATGTAAGAAGTCCATTTAATGGAAGCGTTCTCATAATACTGAAGTCTTCACCAAGCGGATTCATTATCTTGATAGCCTGACGAACTGAACTGTCAGCAGGAATGAGAAGCTTGTCATATACCTTAGGACTTTCGAAGCTGTAGAACATAGCCTGTGAGAATCCATTATCCTCTGATACACTTCTGGCTATTCTGTTAATCCCCTCTTCATAAGAAATACCACCGATTCCTGCATTTGTTGTAGGAAGTGTAGATGGAATCTTGTCATAACCATAGATACGAGCTATCTCCTCAGCCAGATCTGCTCTTGAAAGAAGATCCTGTCTGAATGTAGGAATAGTAAGAGTCTGATCAGCCTCATTATATGTAAGACCAAGTCTGTCATATATATGGAGCTGAGTATCTACAGGTATATTAAGACCAAGCAGCGCATTCATCTTATCCGGCTCAAATGGAAGTGTCCATGGTTCAACCGGTTCCGGATATACATCAACTGCACCCTTCAGAACTTCACCACAGCCCATCTCCTCAACCAGCTGACAAGCACGGTTGATAGCTTCCTCTGCAAGATTTGGATCAAGTCCCTTCTCGAACTTTCCAGCTGAATCAGTTCTTAGACCTAAACGACGTTCTGAGAGACGGATGTTAGTTCCATCAAAGCAGGCAGCTTCGAAAAGAAGTGTATCCATAGTATCTGTAACCATGGAATTCTCTCCACCCATGATACCTGCGATAGCAACTTCCTTCTCTCCATCACATATCATAAGGACATCCTTTGTTAGTTCTCTCTCTATTCCATCAAGAGTTGTGAACTTATCACCGTCCTCAGCACATTTTACTACTATCTTATTTCCGGCAATAGTAGAAAGGTCAAATGCGTGCATTGGCTGTCCCATTTCTTCCATTACATAATTAGTTATATCTACTATATTGTTAATAGAACGAATACCCTGGCTACGAAGTCTGTCCTGCATCCACTTAGGTGATGGACCTATTTTTACATTCTTAACAACTCTTGCTATATATCTCTTACAGAGCTTTGTATCCTGAATATCTACAGATATATAGTCCTTTGTTTCTTCCTTTGATTTCTCCTGAACTGTAATTACTGGAGGTTTAAAATCAAGGTCAAATGTAGCTGCCGCCTCTCTTGCCATACCTATGATTGAGAAGCAGTCTACTCTGTTAGAAGTGATTTCGTATTCTACATTTGTATCATCAAGACCGAGTGCTTTTACAGCGTCGTCTCCAGGCTTTACATCAGCTGAAGAAGGGAAAATGTAGATTCCATCTTCAGGTGCTTCCGGATAAAGTTCTCTCGATGAACCAAGTTCTTCTATAGCACACATCATTCCAGCTGATGGAACGCCTCTAAGCTTTCCAGCCTTTATGCGGATACCATCTGGAGGAAGCTCTCCACCATCGTGACCGCCTGCTACTTTACCACCATCAAGAACAGTTGGTACAAGAGCTCCGACCACAACATTCTGAGCACCAGTTACTATCTGAATAGGCTCACTCTCTCCAACATCTACCTGACAGATAACCAGCTTATCTGCATCAGGATGTTTTTCTATGGAAAGAACCTTTCCTACTACTATTTTCTCAAGATTCTTATCGTACTGATTATAATTTTCTACGTGAGAACCCGAAAGAGTGATTTTATCTACAAATTCCTGTGGTGTTACATCAAGGTCAGGAACATATGCTTTAATCCATGATATAGGTGTATTCATAGTATTCTCCTTTTTTATGTCATTCTGAAAGAATTGAAGATTTCTTTAAGTTTTTTATGGTAAAAAGATTCTTCGGACTAAAGTCCTCAGAATGACAGTTATATCGTTAATTAATTTCTATGTGATTTTATTTTATGACGTACTCGAGCAGTATCCGTTTCCGTATACAACTCTCGTACGTTGCTACCGAAATGAAAATTCTGTTTCACCCCTGCATGCGAGCATTCGGGTGCAACAGTATTTTCATTTCATCCGTCCTAGAATTGCTCCAGGAATCGGATATCGTTCTCATACATTAGTCGCATATCTGCTATCTCATATTTTAGTAATGCAACTCTCTCAAGGCCGATTCCAAATGCGAATCCACTGTATACTTCAGGGTCAATTCCGCACATTTCAAGTACATGAGGATGTACCATTCCGCAGCCGAGGATTTCTATCCAGCCTGAACCTTTACATACGCCACAGCCTTTGCCTCCACACTTGAAGCATGTAACATCAACCTCTGCCGAAGGTTCTGTAAATGGGAAGTGATGTGGACGAAGCTTTGTCTTGGTCTTTGGACCAAAGAAATTCGTTGCAAACTGATCAAGTGTTCCTTTAAGATCAGCCATTGTTACATTTTTACCTATTACCAGACCTTCAACCTGATGGAATGATGGAGAATGTGTTGCATCAACCTCATCTGACCTGAATACACGTCCAGGTGATATTATCTTAATAGGAAGGTCTCTTTCCGGGAATCCTTTCGAAGTCTCTTTCAGCTTACCTGCTGCAAGCATTATTCTTGCCTGAACTGATGAAGTCTGTGTTCTAAGAAGAATATCCTGTTCTGTAGTTTCTCCTCTTGCTATATAGAATGTATCCTGTTCGTCTTTTGCAGGATGATTCTCAGGTATGTTGAGAAGCTTAAAGTTCATACGGTCATACTCTACTTCAGGACCATCTACTACCTCGTATCCCATTCCGATAAATACTCTCTCCAGATCTTCAAGCGCTATCTGATTAGGATGTTTATGACCTCTTATCATTTTGGTTCCAGGAAGAGTAACATCGATAGTTTCTCTTGCCATCTTCTGTGTAAGAATTTCTCTTCTGATAGCATCTCTCTTCTGATTCATTTTCTCTTCTATCTGAGCTCTTACTTCATTAACCAGCTGACCAACCTTAGGTCTTTCCTCCGGAGTAAGGTCCTTCATCCCTTTAAGGATCTGTGTCAGCTCACCTTTTTTTCCGAGAACAGATACTTTAATTTCATCCAGTGCCTCAGGAGTTCCGGATTCAGCTATTCTTTTTTCCGCCTCCTGTTTGATCTTTTCAAGCATTTCCTTCATATTGGTATGACCTCCATATAATAATTCTTCATTCTTTGTCTGCCCGAATTAAACTATGTAAAACAAAAACAATCCCGGGATATATCTTATATCCCGGGACGATCAGCTAATTCTAACCGCGGTACCACCCGCATTTATACGAACCATGTAAATCCGCATACTCCTCAAAGGCTTAACGCACCTAACGTCCGAACCTACTAAAACTGTTATTAACTGTCATTCAGCCCGGCAACTCCGGTGTGAAGATAACTGCTACATCCATCTAACGAGGCTTTCAGCCGATGACCTCATTTCTCTCTAAGCGACCCTTAGCAGCTTTATGCACCATCATAGTCTTTATCAATATTATGATTTGTATCAATTTATTATAAAAAATGATTCTTGATTATAGATTCTTTATCCATCAAAGTCAAGCTGTTTTTCTGCAACGACATGCTTTTTTTCTTCTGTTTTCTCCGTACTTGGTTCTTTCAGTGTTCTCAACATCTGCGTCCTCTATATTTGGCTGACTATACTAATTATCAATATTATACTTCATATTCTTATCACCCATTTATTTCAAGAAGAATGTTCTAATCATTTCCTTTTCATCATCTGTCATATAATGCAGATGGCCACGTCCCTTTATAAGATAAGTGGTACAGTTAGGAATAATCTCCTTTGCCCTCCTGATAACACCTTCACCCGGAAAGAGACAATCTTTCTCAGCCGCCATAACTAGTGTTGGTGCCATGCATCTCTTCATCAGTTTACCGGATACATTACTGGGCATACCTGTTTTAACTTTACTATAGGTAATGCTAAGCTTTGCAGTCTGATACATATCATCGGAAATGTTATCTTCGTTAATCGCAATCGGCATTATAGTTTTTCTAAGCCATTTATCTTTCTTGGTAATCCAGTACATTATCATTGGAAACAGCATTGAAATACTATTAATTGCAGGTGCATTTTTTATTCCTGAAGGAACATAGAGAAGCGCCTTCTTTATCTTTTCAGGTGCCACGCACATTGCCTTCGCTACTATACCCGCACTGAAGGATCCTGAACAACATGCAATACTATCAAATCCCAGAGCTGTAATAACCTCACTAAGCCACTCACCATAAGCATATCCATTGGGTGAAAGACTTGTCTCCGCACTCTTCCCCGGATGTCCGATGGTATCGACAGCATAGATATGAAAATCATCCAACATGAAATCAAAGCCTATAAGATTATACGCCGTGGTTGCATTTCCTCCGTGAAGTACAAGAAGAGGTTCTCCATCCATCTTACCCGTCTCCACTAAATGAGTCTTTCCAAATGTTGTATCAATGAAGATATCCTTATAAAGAACTCGTAGCCTTGCCAGCTGACTATCATAGAGTTCAAGTATTTTGTTTTTCCCTTCAACTGATTTATATATCGTCTTCATCTTATTATTATCCTTCAAAAAGCTGTTTTACCAGTCCTCTTACAAGAAGTCTCGTACTTCCTTCGATTACTTCCTCACCCACTACCTGTTTATACATCGTACCGAAAAGGATCATGGTAAATGCGCCAGACAGTTCATCAACACTGATGCCGTTTTTAGCAGCGAGTGTTTCTATAATCTTTTCCCCTCTGTCCGCATCCTCCAATCTGTGTTTTTCTAAAACATCTTCCGGGATTTTTGACAGAACAAGGTTCATAGATTCCGGTTCTAAGAGTACTCTTAGGCAGGAATTCTGAGTTATGTCAATCGCACCCATGATCACATCTACAACTGCTTCTACTCCATCAGCCTGTTCCATTCCTTTTGAAACAAACTCATCAACTTCCTCATGAAAGTCCTGAGCACAGTCAAAAAGAAGCATCTCTTTTGAAGGATAGAAAAGATAAAATGTCCCCTTGGGGATTCCTGCTCTCTTTACCAGTTCATCCACCGTAGTCTTCTTTACACCCTTTTCCAGCATGAGCTTATTGGCCTCATTTTTTAGACGCTTTATAATGGTCTCACGTTCTTCTTCCGAATATACTTTTGGCATTTCATTTTCCTCAATAAACCTTTTTTGACTATTTTTATCGTTTTAGTCATAATACAACCTCTGTAAATTACTGTCAATATTTTTTGTTCTTTCTTGACAATGAATTTCACTCTGTTAAACTTTTCCATATATGATTACTAAGGAGTTTTTATCATGTGTACCCGCTACTACCTCTCACCCTCTACACCTGAACTAAAGAAGATAATCGAGGCTGTAAAGACCTCTCCTCTCTCACGTCGCTTTATATATAGAGGGAATCCTATAAAAACTGAAGGTGAAATAAGACCTTCAGATGTCGTGCCAGTTTTAGCTCCTAATCCTAGAGGAGAACAGACGGTGTATCCAATGAAGTGGGGTTATACAAATCCACATAAAAAAGGCAGCCTTCTGCTAAATGCACGATCAGAGACTGCTTATCAAAAACCTACATTCAAATATGACTGGCTCAACCACAGGTGTATAATTCCTGCCACATATTACTATGAGTGGGAACATTTTAAGGGAAATGACGGGACTACGAAAGTCGGAGAAAGATACATGATTCAGCCAAAAAGCGAAGATGTGACATGGCTATGTGGTTTGAATGCCTCTTATCCTTCCCTCCTCACTTATTGGAGAATGGATAAGACAGAGCTCAGATCCGAAAAAAATAATGGAAGAGGCTCTTGTGGAAATGTTTGCAGAAAAGGGATAATCACTATTGTTACTCAACGACGTATTTTCTGTGTTATCAGTTATTACCTTATTGATTCATCAAATCTCTTTCTGGATCACTTATCTCACCCTAAAAAAATATTCATTAAGAACTAATAAACCCTACAACAGAACTATACTGATTGTACTTCCTATTATAATTGTAATATCAATAGGGATTCTTTCAATTTTAGGATTCCTATATTGGTTAGGAAAGGAACTGACTGGATAGTAAAAAGTAACATTCTATATTTTATCGCACATTTCCAGCAACTCTGTTGCCTTCTCAATACGATAGCCTGAGTACTTTTCTTTAAAGTAGTTTTCTCCTGATATCTCATCTGTATAATATCTTATTGCCAGTACATAACAAATCTTTCTCAA
>OCTX012126422.1_pt1 | contig 19474 bp, 11 predicted proteins | sample 1539691 | NCBI WGS metagenome assembly OCTX01 (sample SAMN02144231, study PRJEB22623) | gut metagenome | biome: sheep rumen | host: Ovis aries | place: New Zealand
TTTAGAAGTTGCATGACATACTCATCGTGGACAATTCTATTGAGTCATGGAACTATCAAGACTTGCGAATGACTATCTTTATGGAGAATATAAGCTATGAGATAGAACTGCTTTTGTAAGTCAATGAATCTGAACATGGTGATTACCTTTCAGACTATGAACTCAAAGTGAAATGGTAATAATAAATTTAATGAAGAAATAAATCATGTATCAAGAAATCATTGAAGATTTAGAAAAATTATGGAATCCAGATAAAGCTAAAATCTTATCCAGATTTTTTAAAACCTGAAAATGAGAATATTGAGAATGAGATAAATTCTTGTGAATACCAGTCCCAGATGAAAGAACTATTGCTAAAAAATATTTTGAGAAATGTAATCTGGAAGATATAGAAAAATTATTAAAATCTCAGTATCATGAAGTCCGTTTAACTGCCCTTTTGATTTTGTGTTATAAATACGAATTTGTAACAAAGAAAAAGTTATACGATGAACAAAAAAAAATTGTGAATTTTTATTTATCACATTTGGAGTATTGTAATAATTGGGATTTGGTAGATTTGGTTTGCTATAAAATTTTGTGAAACTATCTTTTGGATAAAGATAGGGAAATATTGTACGAATTAGCTAACGATAAAAATATGCGAAAGCAAAGAGTTGCAATTGTTTCAACTATGACTTTTGTAAAAAAATGAGAATTTGATGATACTTTGAAAATTTCAGAGATGCTATTGAATCATAAACACGATTTAATTCACAAAGCTGTATGATGGCTTTTAAGGGAAGTTTGAAAAAAAGATGAAAAAGTTTTGAAAGATTTTTTGGATAAGCATATGAATAAAATGCCAAGAACCACGCTCAGATATGCTATTGAAAAATTAGATGAAAATGAAAGAAAATACTATTTAAGTAAATAAAAAAATCGGAGCAAATACACTCCGATTCTTAGTTTTGGATTAATTCTTTTTGCTAGAATACTAGCCATGCACCGTAACTCTCGTGGAACAGTTTGGCAAACTCTTGTGTAATTCTCACAGCTTGCCTTGCGGTTCTAATAAGTTTTTTTCTCTCAAGGAACGATGCAATTTCGTCAAAATCTTGTTCGTCAAACTCCACTTTGGGATTTGTGCGCCTACTCTTATGGCATATACATTTGAAAATGTCGTCCTTGAAAAGATGATTCACTGAGGATAATCTTTTGGATCTCTTCGACTCTTCTTTTAGTAATGCCCAAATAAAAAGGCTTCCCTTAGATGATGGAATGATTTTTGATTTTTCTGTGTCTTGAGCTTGAGCACTCTGAGAGTCTTCCATGAAAGCTTTATAGGCTTCCTCTGCCTCTTCACTCTCAAAGGAAGGCTGGCTGATAACATCAACCGATTCTACATCTTGTTCTAATCTCAACTTCCCCCACAGCTCAAGTGGGTTCAATTCAGAAAACAACACTTCCGCTTTTGGTTTTTCTTTTTTTTTCATAACAACATTTTATTGGTTTGCAGTTTGTATAAATTATTGATTTAATATAAAATGTCAATCTGCTTTTAGTTAATTACACAAAAAACATTTTACAAGTATAATATCTTTTATTTTTAAGACCAGTTCTTTTAACTTGTTTTTTGTATAAAAAAATATATATATTCACTTGTTATTGATAATTTTTTATCTTTTTTATTTATTTGTGTGCAATTTCATGAAATCGTTTTGGAACACTCGTAGAAAGGTTTATGGAGCTATAATTTTTCTTTCTGCTTTTATTGTATTTTTCGTTTGACGGACATTCAATAGCGAAAAGATGAGTAGACAACTTTCTTTCGCGTGAAATGCTATTACTAATTTTAGGAAATGATTGGATATCTCTGGAGGTACTAGGCTTACATATAGAATAGCTTATGATACATATGAACAAACTTATTCTGGAAATACTGCAGAATTAGCAGCTGTTAAATCCACAGTTGAGAACATAATTACTAAAAATATTGATAGTAGGATTTCAAAATTATGAGTTAGTGATTATAAGTCATTCACTCAACAATTAGACAATGAAACTCAAATTGTAGTAGAAATATGATGAGTTGCAGATCTTGATCAGGCTAAAGAATTAATAGGTAAAACCGTTGAGCTTGAGTTTAAATTACCTAATGAAAAAGAATGAACAGACGCTGAGAAAGCTGAAAGAACTACCATCGCTAAAAATTTATACAGTGATTTACTAGATAATACTGATAAATTTGAAGCCATTGCATGATCTAGACAATCAGAAAATATTGTTTATAACAAATACAACAAAGTTACACTTTCACAACTGCCAAATATATATCAAGATAACGTTTCAGTATTAAATGAGACACAAGAATGAAAAATTTCTCCATTAATGGAGTGAGAATATTATTCTTATCAATATCAAGATGAAAGTGGAAATGTTCAAAACATAGACATGAATGGTTACACCTTTTTCCATATGATATCTAAAGAAAAATGATCTAGAAGTGGAGTTTCTCTGAGTGATATTCTGGAGGTTGCTACCAGTTTATGAGCAACATATGATGAAAAGTTTAACTTAGTTAAAGATTGAACTGATATTAATTCTGGATCGTATAATGTAGAATGAACTGTTTTAAAGTATAATAACGGTGAAGTTTATCCAAATGAAGAGGCTTATGATGTAAGAATTCTCGCTATGATTCCTGATACAACTACAGAGACTGAGGCTAATCAAGCCGCTTTTGATAATGAAGTTAATTCTGCTAGAAATGCTCTTCTTGCAGACAATGATGCTGAAATCGCAGAAGCGTCACCTGTTCACGAATGAATTATCTCAAATACAGAATTAAAAACCGCAATTCCTTCTTTTGATGCTAACAATACTGATGCTGTCCAGACTTATGAAACTGAATGAATAACATATTTAGTTGTACTAAAAGATAGAAAATCACCAACTGATCATTGGTATAATTTTGCTACTGTAAATTGAGTAAATAAAGAAGAGTTTAATAAAGCATTGGAATCTCAAACATTCTATACATTAGAAGAAGTGTTTGTTCAAGATAAATTAGCTCGGGTAAATGCTCAATCTTCAGACTGAAAACTATTAAACGGAGCCAATTTCAAATATGCTTCAGTTAGTACATCTCAGCTTGGAGAACCTGTAGTTCTAATTAGCTTTGATGATATGTGAAAAGCTATATTCTGTGATATCACGGAGAATAATATTGGGAAACAAATGGCTATCTTCATTGGTGGAGAGCTAATCACTAGCCCAGTTATTCAGGCTAAAATATGTGATGGTTCTGCTCAAATTGATGGAAATTTTACTGCCGAATCAGCAAAAGAGCTTACTAATCAATTAAATGATTGAGCGTTACCTGCTCCATTAGTTCTGATGCAAGAAGAAAAAGTAAGTCCAACTCTTTGAGAAAATGCTTTCAATTGAGCATTACTTGCAATGGCTATTTGATTTATTGCTATATGGCTATATATGTCATTTATTTATGGATGGAAAAAGTGATTAGTTAGTCTCATTTCTCTAACTATTTATACTATTGTGTTGTTTGCTATAGTTAAAACCATCGATTATGCATTATCATTAAGCTGAATTGCTGCTATTATTCTTTCTATTTGAATGGCTGTGGATGCTAATGTACTTATCTTTGAGAGAATGAGAGAAGAAAAGGAAAATAAAAAATCTGACAGCGAGGCAATTAATATTGCATACGATAGAAGTTGGAATGCTATTCGTGATTGACAAATTTCTACATGAATGATTGGATTATTATTAATGCTTATGTGAATTAATATGTTTAAATGATTTGGAACTATGTTAGTTATTTGAGTATTATTGACATTATTAATCAATGCTCCTGTCATTAAAGAATTATTACATATCTTCTACAGAAAGAAGTAATTATAATAATTTAAATATTAGCTGGTCGAAAGATCAGCTTTTTTTATTATAAAATCATTTGTTTTTATCACGTGAATAAATAATATGAATTTGTTCAGAAATGCTCTGATTTATTTTTTATGCAATGATTAATTATGACTACACCTCGTACGCTTTTTGCTTACAAACAACTTAATGCAAACTCTAAAAATTGGTCTGAATGAGCAAAAAAGCTTTCATGAAGAAAAAAATTCTGATTTTGGAAAACTTTAGGTTTTTTCTTATTATTTTTCATCATCGCAGGAATTTTGGTTGTCTCGATATGGATGGAAATAAATGTTTTCAAGAATCTACCTGATGTTAGCCAAGTAAAAGATATGGTTTTCTCACAAGCCACGGTGATTCAAGATAGAAATGGTGTAGAATTATACAAATTTTTCGATGAAAATCGTGAATATATTGATATTGAACAGATGTCTGATAATATGATTAATGCTATAGTTGCTATGGAAGATCAGAATTATTGGGAACATGAATGATTAGATCCTTGGGGAATTTTTCGTGCTGCTATAAAAGGAAAATGATGAGCTTCTACTTTACCTCAGCAGCTAATGACAAATGTTTTCAAATTAAAAGCATGATTAACGAGTGCAAATAAAAGTAAAATTGGATATTATGCAGATAAAGTTGCTTATAAACTACGTCAAATAGTATTAGCGAAGAGATTAAACTCTACATTTCAAAAACAAGTAAAAAAAGAAAATCCAAATCTTTCCAATAGTGAAGCCAAAAAGGAAATGAAAAAAAAGGTTTTAGAATTATATTTAAACTATATAGAATTCTGAAATAATTCTTTTTGAGTAGAAGCTGCTGCTAAATCTTTTTTTGGTGTCTCTGCAAAAGATTTAACTGTTGCTCAATCAGCTATATTGGCATCATTACCAAAATGACCATGATCATACTCTCCTTTCACAGAATCTGGAAGAAAGAAATTAATGTGATATTTCAAGATTACAGATGTTGCTTGAAATGAATATCCTTATGATGGCACTTTAAAAGAAAATATCATCTCTAGATTCTCTGATGCCGTACAACAAGCTGACTTTTCGAACAAAAAGAGTTGAAATTCTTCTGTAAATCTTTTGCAATGATTAGGATCTTTCACATTGGTTATGGATGGTAAAGAATATTATGTTACTTTCTATAACTGAAGAAAAGATGTTGTATTAAGTAGGATGTTTGAAGATGACTACATTACAGAAGAAGAGTATAAAAAAGCTGAAATCGAATCATTAACTGTTGAATTTAAATCTGCTGCATTTTCTATAAAAGCTCCACATTTTGTATTTTGGGTAAAAGAATTATTGGAGGAACAATACTGAGAAGACGCTGTATTGGAATGATGATTAGTCGTAAAAACATCTCTAGATTATAATATCCAACAAATGGCTGAGCAAGCATTCCAAAACAATGTTCGTACATTATATGAAAATTGAGCGAATAATTCATCTCTGCTTTATGTTAATACCGATAACTGAGATGTCCTTGCTTATGTTGGTTCTTTAGATTATTTCAATGAAGAAATCCAATGACAAAACGATATGGTAAAAAGTCGTCGTCAGTCTGGTTCTTCAATTAAGCCTCTAATTTATGCTCTTGGATTTATGAAATTACCTATTACTCTTGATACACCTATTTATGATATTGCATACCAAGTTGGACCTGATAGACCAAATAATGCTGATAATAAGTTTGATTGATTAATGACATTAAAGGCTGCACTATGACATAGTAGAAACATTCCTGCTATTAAAATGTTTCTTGCCGAATGATGAGAAAATGTTGTAAAACCTTTCTTACAATCTTTATGATTGCCATTAAGTGACGATATAAATTACTGATATCCTTTGGCAATATGAGCTGCAGAAATTAATCTTTTGGAATTTGCTGATGCCTATTCATATTTAACGACAGAAACTCCTGCAGAACTTGATCCTATATTAGAAATTACATCAGCTGATTGATCAGTTTTGTATACAAAAGAAGTCGTAGAAAAAGAGGATCTTATTCCTGCATGAGTAAGATACTTAATATGGAAAATTCTTTCAGAACCTGCTAACAGACTAGCTGGATGGGTAAATAAATTTAATGTCTCATGACTAACATATGCTCTTAAAACATGAACATCGAATATGAAAACTGAAAAGTGAAATCGTCCAAGAGATGGTTTAGTTGCTGCTTATACTCCTGATAATCTAATTTTGATGTGGGCTGGAAACGCTGACGCTTCTCCTATGAATTCAAATGCTTACTGATGAACAATTCATGCCCAACCTCTAAAGGAATTCTTATGATGATTAGTTCAGTGATGATATATCACCAATAGAGAAATGACAAATGTTGATACTGCAAGTGTTAGCATTTCAAAAATAACATGAAAAATACCTTCCCAGACTACACCTGCAGAATTTATAACTTCTACTTTATGATTTGCTGGTAATTTGCCAAAAGAATCTGAAGGAGAAGTTACAGTATATGAATATGATGCAGCATGTTTATGAGTTGTAAGTCCTATAACTCCTATAGAAGAAGTTAAGAAATGATATTATATGAAATTATCATCATTTATGCCTAATAACGATGATTTGGAATGAATTAAAGAATGGTGGGCTACTAGAGCAAAAATACCTGTGGGATGAGAATGAGCTGCAAGCTTTAACATTTTGTCAACAATACCTGAATGATATTGTGAAAACAGAGAGCCTACTATGAGTGATGCTATCAAAGTTTCTATCATAGATCCTGAAACCAACCAAAGAATCTCTTCAAAACCTTCAATTATGTATTCTGTAAAAAGTGATTCATTACTAAGAAACTTACAAATAACCGTAGACTGAACTTTGGTTTTCTCTAAAGAATATAAAAGACAAACTGAAGATTTATCAACTACTGATATTGATTTATCAAACTTTGCAGCATGAACTCATACAATTACAGTTCAAGCAATGGATGCCAATTGAAATATGAATAAAGCTAGCATTTCTGATGTATTGGAAGCTGGCGATGCTGAGCCTCCATATTTAGTTGCTGAGCAATCAAAGAAACAGGATAAATGAGATTGACAGTATCAAGTTACACTTGTATTTGATGATCGCTTGTCATGAATCCCTGGAGGTAGTGTTAGCGTATGATGAAGCGTAATCACTTCATTCCCATGAAGATTAGTAACATTTACTACAAGCGCCGAAAGCGTTGATGTTGAAGTAAAAGATAATTTTGGAAATGTATTACATCAAACTATTAGTTTAGCTGATTTATAATAATTTATTTCTATCCCATCCCAAAAATGGCTAATGATTTAAAAGAAACTGATTCTGCACTATCAAAAGCTATGAAAAATCCTCTTGCAGAAGCTTCAAAAAAACATGATGTAGCTAATGCAATTTCTGATAATAAGACAAAAAAACTTGCCTCGAATCAGATTTCGCCTCAACTTGATAAATTTGAAAATTCACTAATTCATAAGAAAAAATTTAGTGAATAATATTGTTTAAAATTAAAAGATTGCATTGTGGCAATCTTTTTTATAGTGTAATATTAATAATATCTCATCTGCTGTGATCTCCTTCTACTTCAACTTGAATATAATTTTCCGTCCATCATCTCCATTTTCAATTTCTTCTTTCCTCAATTAAAACTTTATGCTTTGTTCATTTATTTTGATCTATAAAATTTTGTCTAATTTCATCTCATTTGGAAATAAGTTTTCTTTCCCTTTCTTTTTTTATTTTCTGATTAACTTGATTTGGAAGAAATGAAGCTGGAATTCTTTCTCTTTGCGTATGATCTGAAAATGGGAAAGCATGCAATTTTGTGACTCAAAATTCTTCAATTCATCTATATGTATCAAGGAAATCTGATTCTGTTTCTCATGGAAATCAAACAATTATATCTGCTCCGATAGAAACCAGATTTTTCTTTTTTAAATTTCTAGTTTTCTTTAAGACTGTTTTTAACCCATCTGCAGAATAATGCCTTCACATATCTTTTAAAACATTATCTGAAAAACTTTGAATTGAATAGTGAAAATGTGGCAAAATTCTATCATCTGATACAACTTCAAAAAATTCATCATTGGCATATTCTGGTCACATACTAGAAATTCTAATCCTAGGAATTGTTGTCTGTCTTAGAATTTCACGAAGTAAATATGGAAATTTTGTTTCTTCTGGTTTAGTAGAATTTGAGCATCATCGAGCAGCCAAATTTATTCATGTTATAACGATTTCTTTTCATCATTGTGCTTCTATTTCATGAATTTCTTGAATTATTTCATTTAATGGTCTACTAATATGTGGTCATCTTTTTGACACAGTAAGACAAAAGGAACAATGGTTATCACATCAATTCTGAACTATAAGAAAATGTTTGGTATAAACTGAGGATTTTCATCGGATTTTATATTCGAATCAATTTTTTTCTGGGCTTTCTGGTAAAAGTGTAATTTTATCAGAATATTGTTTTAATTCTGGGTATATAGAGTAGAATTCTAATTCTGATACTAGATTTCAACGAGAAAAGCTTCCACATCATGTAATAGCTACATTCAATCATTGTTGAATCGCATGTTTTACCTCTCTCACCCGTTTATTTTTTGCTCTATCTGTAACTACACATGCAGCAATCAATAAAGTATTATTAAGGTTATTTCAATTTTTATAAAAAAAATCCAATCGTTGATTAAGAAAATATTTATTGACTTTACACCCAAAAATTTTGTACGGCATCAAATTGAAGTATTAAAGTTTAACTCATTGAATATAGGGTTTTCATTATAAAAAAGAAGATATCTCAAAAAAATAGACTTGACTTTTGTGAAAATAGTATTAATTTAAATGCATATATTATGTACCAAAAACAAAAAAAAGAAAGATAAAATTTAATTAAATAATAATAAATTTTTGATTATTTTTATATAGTAAATATAATTAATCTGTGTTATTTATTTTAGTAGAGATATTCATTACGATATGGCAGTAACTAACGCTAACTTAATTGAAAAAGTTCCAGTAAATATTGTAAAAGGAGCAAATTTAGAAATAATCATGAATGATTTGTTCGATAGTTTTGAAGCATGAGAACAAAAAAATGCGGATTTAGTTAATAGATTTTTTAATCAATCATATTTTAGATGAGAAGAAAGTTTAATAGATAAATTGGTTGAGGTGAAGCCTGATATTAAATTCGATGATATCAAAAATGAATGAATAAATCTAGCTCTACTGACTAATTCGGATTGGTTGTGGGAATTTAATGATTGTCTAAATAAAATAACCAATGATGAAATTAGAAAAGCCTTTATGCAAGAAATTTTTGATAAAGTTCAATCTGAAATATGAACATGAGCTCCATATACGGATTTTGCTACTGAATGTGATATCTCATGAAATAACAATGTCATATCATATTTTCATAAAGTTGTAGACTATTTAAACTGAAAAGAGGGCGCTTCTCACTGAAAAAAATCGATAGACATTTTAAGAAAAATAAATATTTCAAATGATAATTTAAATACAAGATTATCTACAAATCAAATTCCTTATTGAGTTGATTTAACAAACCCTGGAGTTCCAGAAAATACTAAGAATGATTTTGATAGATTGCTTTCATTCGAAATAGGGAAAGAAGCTGATCGTACAGTAGAAATCTCTAAGGAAATTTCTAAAAAATTAGAATGATTGTTTTCGAACACCTTCCCTGCCATAAATACGATAATATCTGAAAATGATAAATTTAAATATGATGAAAGTAAATTATGATCTGAATATCAATGAAAAGCAGAAGCAATAAATAATAATGCAAATTTAAATGAAAGCGAAAAAAAGAAGCAATTAAATGATTTGAAATGGGAATATTATTTAAAATATGTAAAAACTAAAAATGCTAAAATTGGTAATGCTCTAGAAAAACTATACAATAATAATTTTGACTATTCAAAACTTGATGATGGTGTGTTAAAAAATTATATAGATACAGTTGTAGATACTCGTTTAAAAATGCTATTTGATAATTGAATAAACGAAATTATAAAATTAAATTGGTGAAACCTAGATGAATTTAAAGCTTTCTGTAAAGATCTTGCTGACCCTACAAAAAACACCATTGATTTAAGTGATGTAAACATGATTACTGGGGGTACGTGAGATATAAATATTCCCGTCCAAAAATATAAAGTTGAATGAGAGAATCCTTGACTAAAAGATATAAATCAATTTTTAGGTAGAGAAAAATCATATGATGCTTTACCTATTCGTTATGAAATAAGTAAATCTGATATTGATAAGTTAAACCTCACAATAGAAGATAAAGCTAAACTTTTAAATTTTTTATCAAGATTCAATAAATGAGATAAATATGTAATTGAATGAAAGGATGTTTGAATGTTAATTTATTTGTTTTTCGTGATAAATAGTAGGTTCCCGCTTACTACCTTAAAATCTGATGATCAAGAAAAAATACAAAACTTATTTTGAGAAGCAAAAAATCATAAAGAAGATTGAGAATGAAACACCTGAGAAAAAAACAATTCGGAAAATGATACTGAAAATAACGCAGAAAACAGTTCACAAAACAATTCAGATAATTCTATCAAAGAAGATAATGAATGAAGTGAAGGATTTACACCTGAAAAGTTTAAAAGAGAAATAGAGGAAAAATGACCATGAAAATTTGAAAATTGATCAGAAATCTGGCTACCAATGTGAGATAGTGCACTTCCTGGATGATGATATCAATGGATGAAAGTAAAAATTAATAATATAAATATGAAAAAATGAACATTTAGATGAACTGTATACTGATGAGAACTAAAATTTGGAGGCGACCTTGAATGAAAATGAAGAGAATTTAAAATGAATAAGAAATTTTTTGAAGATTTGGAATGAATTACCACAAAAGCATGAGCCAGCAGAGATAAAATTTGGCTACAACCTAATCCTGATGTATCAAATTTTAGTTCTTTTGTTGATGAATTAAAAGGTAGATTATGAACAACAAATGATTTTAAATTTCCTCCCGTATGAACATGATTAATACGGAATGATAAATTGGGTAAGTTTATGCATGATGTTGGTGACGATAAAAAGGAAATAAAATATTTTTGATCACCAAATGATGATAAATCAACATATAAAATAGAATATAATCCGATTAGAAGATCTTTTACTGTGTCATCTACATTTAATTGAGATGAAAAATGAAAAAATTGAAAAACTGAGAAAAAACGTTTTTCATATAAACGTAATATGGATTGGAATAATTTTTTAATATTTTTTACTCAAAAATGATTGATTCCTCAAACAGAAGAAGAAGCAAAAGATGCAGTTGCAAGACAAGATAAAGATTTTAAAATGGTGAATGGATGGAAATGGAAATTAAATCGGTTTAGTATAAATAATCTTAAAAACGTATTCAAGAATATAAAATGAAACATTAAGAAAAAGATGGATGAATACAATAAATCTCAAGATGAAAAATTAGAAGACATCTTAATTTGAGATCGATGATTATATAATAAACTAGCATGAGTGCTGGGATTTATCCCATCAATGAAAGGATGATTGTGAGAGTTACAGCAAGAATATTATAATGAGAGAGATAATAGGACTCGAAAAAAAATTGAATGATATCTTAAAATATTTCAATCAGATCCTGATTTTTGAACAACATTTGAACAAGTTCCACCTTTTGCGAAAATTTTATGATGAAAATCATATAAAGATTTCATAACAGATTTGGCCAAACCTAATAGATCAAGATCAAAGGATGATGTTCATAAAGCTGCCGCTTTGCTATTGGCTAATATAGAAAAGTGATCATCTCCTTATCGTTGATTAGCTGGTGAAGAAAATTCTGGGCTTTGGGTAAGAGTCTTGCTTGGTGATGAACATTATGCTCAATTTATGAGAGATAAACAAAATTGTATTAATGATCTTAAAAAAGAACCAAAAGAAAAAGATCAAATACAAGATGTTTTGGCTACTTGTGAAATGGATTACATCATAAATAATGTAAGCTGAGCTAACTGAAAACTTAAATACTTTGGTTCTCATGAAAGTCCATGAATTCCTGGAAAAGAAGGTACCAATTATATAGACAATCCATCAAAGAGACTACTATCTAATCAATTCGCAGATAAATTAAAATCAGCATATAAATGACGGTTTAATAAATCATCAGTTGAAGAATCATTTGGAAAAATTTCACATAACGACTTTAATTTAGCAAAAGAGGATTTTAAAAGATTGATTAAATCTTCTAGATTTCCATGAGCAATTGCAAATCTCAAGAAAATGTTCATGCTAGCGAAGACTTCAGAACAACAATCAGAATATCAGAAGTGTTTTTTATTGTATATGTTGAGTGGTATATTAGATGTGAATGGTAAAAAAGATTTAAGAAAACAAACTTATCAATGGGCAAAAACTATGTGATTTTTACCATGATTGCTAGCTAAAGAGACATCCCATTCTCAAAAAGTAGCTACACTATTAGACGATTTTTGTCAAGAAGAATGATATGGAAAGTTTTCAGATAGCGTTAAGTCATATTTCCATGGGTGAGATTTGAAAGATTGAAAATTAAAAATTGGAAGCTTAATTGAAAAACTTGATTCTCGATGGGATGTAAACAAAATGAAAAATTTTGAAAAATATTCTAAGTCCGTCTTTCCTTCTAAAGCTTTCCCTGAAAACTCAGTTTTGAAAAAATTACAAAAGGATGCTCTAGACTCTGGAATGGAGAATATAGATAATTCATTACTTGATAACCCTGTGGTTGCAAATAGCGGATGATTATTATCAAATGCCAATGTTGTACGTGATAGAATGGCTATTAAAGATTGATCTTTTGATTGAAAAGATCCGGATGAAAGAAACAACAGAGCTGAATTTTGGAAACAAATTGCAAAAGAAGTTGGTGATATGAATCCAGACTCTCCTGAAAGCGTAAATCTAGTATTAAATCAGTATTTTAGCCGATTTGGATTAAACTCTGAATCAGATAGACAAAAAGCATATAAATGGATAACAACTGCTTATTTTCGAAAAGATAAAATCTGACAGTGATTTAAATACGATTACAATGGTAAATGAAAGCAATATTTAGATATGTGAACTGTATCAATAGAAGAAATAAAGGATATTATATGGTATACTTTCCAATGAACTGTACGAAAGGATTGTTTTTCCTCTCGTAAATTACCGCCAGAAATGGAAAATGCCTTAAAAAAATTCCAAGCTTTTTTTGAAGAGGCTTTCGAAAAGGGGACTTTAAATAATTCTCTCGTAATAAAAGAAGCATTTAAAGCAGATTGAATAAAAACCGAGCCTATGTTGCTATGATCCCGTAACTTATATAAAGATGTTTTTGCGGGAGATTCAGAATACGAATTTGATACTACAGAAATATGAGATGATGCTGATGCATTTAGAGATCCTAAAAAACGTAGGAAAGCACAAAAAAGAGCATTTCAATCTTGACGTTTTATCAACTATGAAATCGCACAAATTGAAAAATCATTTAAAAATCGTTTACCTTCCAACTCCTATAGATCCATAACACAAGATGTGTCATCGGATATTGACACAAGAATTAGATGGTTAAATGATGATGAATAAAAAAGACCCCATTTTGAGGTCTTTTTTTATAGTCAACAAATTTTATCATAATCCAGGCAATCCTCCTCAACCAAGCATTCCTGCCAAATCATTTGTATCTACTCAAAGAATTTCCTTTGTCTGTTGAGCAACAACTTCTTGTGCTTTATTTTGAGCTTTTTGAATTGCTGTAATCAACAAATTTTCAAGTTCAGGTTTTCTACTTGGAGTAAATAATGATTCATCATTAATATGCAAATCTCTTATCTTCATTTCTCATGAAATATCGATAACTACTTGGTCTTTTTCTTCTCAATCCTCTATATATTTTCATTCTTTTGCTCTAATAATCAGACTTTTTAATTTTTTGTCTAATTGCTTATACTTTGAATACATTTCTTTATACTGTCAAAGATCTTTTAAACTGACCATCACTACGATATTAATAAATATAAATCTGAGATTAATATAGGATTTCTCATAAAATATTCAAGTTATTATTTATCTTAATTCCTTACTAACAATTTCAATTCATGGATGATTTTGACGAAGATCTGCTAGTAAAAATCAGATTTTTGCTGGATTTGAAATATCTCACTGAATATTAGCAATTGTTTTTCATTCTTCCTTTCATAGTTCAAATTTAAAAATAGGGATAGAAAATGTACTAAATAATGCTATCACATCTATAATACTAAGTCTTTTGGGTGAAAACCTTAATTGTATATTAAGTATATAATTTGTAGAAACTTCACTCTCCTTTCGATGAGCCTCCAATAGTGATGAATATGATAATGTTTTTAAAGCTTTACACTTTAATGTGTGAATCTTTATTCAATCACGTCCTGATTTTGCAATAATTTTATCTCACATTGCAGGATTACACTCAGGACAGAATATACAATGGAGTAATTTATCGTTATCAACTATCACATCTGAAGATTTAACATCAGTTGATATTGCTGAAATAATTTCGGACTTTAATTCCTTTTGCAATAAATTTGCGTCTGTAAGCAAAGTTTTTCATTGGGTTTCTTTTTTTAAGTCCGGATAAGCAGCACGTACTAATCATCCATATGTCTCCTGTTTATCTAATACTTGTAATAATCTCCTCTCAACTTCTAATGGTTCTCATAATTTTTGAATCAAATCAGCATCCGAACGAAACATTGGAAGATTCAGATTTCTTAGATATTGATTTAATCCATCAATAGCTTCATCTAAACGTGCTTCCCTCTCTTGTGTACGAATGTATTTAATCAATTGTCCACGTGCTGATGGTGTATGTAAATAATCAATCCAATGTTTAACCGCAGAATAACGATTCTTAAAAGTATTAATTTTTATAATATCTCAAGTTTTAACTATATAAGAAAGAGGCTTAATTTGACCGTTAACTATAGCGTTTTTGAATCTTAGTCATATTTCTGAGTGGATACTAAATGCAAAGTCTAACACAGAAGATCATGCTGGTAACTCTTTTATATCTCATTTTGGTGTATAAACAAATATTGTTTTATCTAGAATTTCGATATTTAAAGCATCTTTAAATTTTTCCTTATCTTCCGACACTTGATAATCTGCTACAATTTGTTGCAAACGTTGAATCCACTGTCATTGTTGAGATGGAGCAATTACACTTGCATTACTTTCTGCATATGCAAAATGTGCAGCCACTCAAAATTCAGCGACTTCATCCATTTTCTTCGTTCTGATTTGTATTTCTACAGGAAAACGGAACATTCATAGAATCGTAGTATGAATGCTTTTATATCAATTAAATTTTGGAATAGCTATATAATCTTTAATTTTTTTGATAAGTGGAGTGTAGTATTTATGAATAATTCATAAAATCATATAACAATCTGTAATAGTTTCTGTAACCACACGGAATGCAAGTAAGTCCATAATTCTACTCACATCTTCTGTATGATATTTTTTATTCATTTTTTCAAAAATTCTGAACGGACTCTTGATTCTTCATAATACTTTAAAATCTTCGATTCATTCTTTCTTAAGGATATCTGTCAAATTTTTTATTCATTTATCCAAGAACTTAGATCAATCATGAAATTGTTTCGTTAAATACGCCATAATTTCTTCAAACTTCTCTGGATATAACACACGAAAAGATCAATTTTCTAAGTATAATTGATAATTATAGAGTCATAATCTTTTTGCAAGTGGGGCATAAATTTTGAGAGTTTCTGTAGCGATTTTAACTCTTTTTGCCTCTTCTGGATGATATTGTAGCGTTTGAATATTATGGATACGATCTGCAAATTTCACAAAAATTACACGCAAATCTTTGGCCATAGCAAGGAATGTTTTCTTGATAGTTTCCAAATCACGCTCTTCTCATTTATATCTAACCTTTGAGACTTTTACCAATCATTCACAAATATCTGCGATTTCCTTTCAGAATAATTTTTCTATATCTTCATACGTGTAATCTGTATCTTCGATAACATCATGAAGGATACAAGATTGAATAGAAACTACATCAGGATTAATTTCCATCAAAAATTCTGTCGCTCTGAGTGGATGAATTATATATGGTTCTCACGATTTACGATAAACTCATTTGTGAGCTTCACGAGTAAATTCATAAGTTCTAACTATTTCATCGATTTCTTCCGGTTTCAAATATTTTCTCGCTTTACGTAAAATATTCTCCAAAATATCAGTTGGATCCTCCTCATTACATGGCTTGTAATCAAAGAATTCCTGAAAGCTTTTTAAATCTTCCATAATTGGAGAATGAAGTAAAACATTACAAGAATAGAAATATTTTTCTGACTTGCAAGAAGAAAAATGATTTTTTTACACTTGCATTTATATTTTCAAAAATTAAAAAGAAAGATAGAGTTTAACTTTTAATTATCACAAACCATGCAAAGAGAGTACAAATTCACAAGCATTTCTTCGCTTTATAAAGATTATAAACCTCTGTTAAATACTCAGATTACTGTAAATGGTTGGGTAAGGACTATCAGAGACTCCAAAACTTTTGGATTTATCGAATTAAATGACGGTTCTTGTCTCAAGAATTTACAAGTAGTTTTCGAAGATAATTTGCCTAATTTCGCTGAAATATGTAAATTTGGAGTTTGTACTTCTTTGATAGTTGAATGAACTTTAGTAGAATCTCAATGAGGGAAACAAGCTTTCGAATTAAAAGCTTCAAAAGTTACTTTAGTTTGAGAATCTCCACTTGACTACCCTCTCCAAAAGAAAGGTCATTCAATGGAATATTTACGTACAATAGCACACTTACGTCCAAGGACAAATACTTTCTCTGCTACATTCAGAGTTAGAAGTTTGGTAGCTTTCGCTATCCACAAATTCTTCAACGAAAGATGATTTGTTTATGTTCATACTCCATTAATTACAGCTAGTGACTGCGAATGAGCTGGAGAAATGTTTCAAGTAACTACATTAGATTTGGAACATCCTAACTTAAAATGAAAAGACTGAAAGGTTGATTATAGCAACGATTTCTTTGGAAAACATGCTTCTTTGACTGTGAGTGGTCAGCTCGAATGAGAAACTTTTGCCACTGCATTTGGAAAGATTTACACATTCTGACCAACATTCCGTGCTGAAAATAGTAACACTACTCGTCATGCATCAGAATTCTGGATGATTGAACCTGAAATTGCTTTTGCTGACATCACTGACAATATGGATTTAACTGAAGATTTGTTGAAGTATGTGTTCCAATATGTATTAGACAATGCACAACAAGAATTAGATTTCTTTACTAGATTTATAAATCCTGAGGTAAAAGAAAGGTTAGAGAAATTTACTAAAGCTGATTTTGGAAGAATCACTTATACTGAAGCTATTGAAATATTAGAAAAATCTGGGAAGAAATTCGAATACCCAGTTCATTGGGGAATGGATATGCAAACGGAACATGAAAGATATTTAGCTGAAGAATATTTCAAATGACCTGTATTCGTAATCGATTATCCGAAAGAGATTAAAGCATTTTACATGAAATTAAATGAAGACTGAAAAACTGTAGCCGCTATGGATCTTTTGGCTCCTGGCATTGGAGAAATTGTCTGAGGTTCGCAGCGTGAAGATAGATTAGATGTACTTACTCAAAAAATTATTGATAACTGAATGAAACCTGAGGATTATTGGTGGTACTTAGAACTTAGAAAATGGTGATCTGTTCCTCATGCAGGATTTGGAGTTGGATTTGAACGTTTGATAATGTATGTGACTGGAATGGAAAATATTCGTGATGTATTACCATTCCCTAGAACTCCTAAAAATTGTGATTTCTAAAAGTATTGGATATGTCTCTATAATAAAATAAAAGAGAATATAATTTTTATAGTTATATAAAAGGTTTTTTGTTATATTAAAAATGTTATCAAAAATTTGTATTTTTTATGTTTGTGATTATAATATTTAGTATGTTTTACTTTTTATATATTAAAATGGTTATGGTTGAAGAAATTTCTAGCGGTGCCCCAGAATGAGGGAATAAAGAAAAAGAATGAGGGAATAAAGAAAAAAAATGGGGAAATAAAGTGCATGATTGGATGAAAAGCATAAGACAAGTACTTATTATGACCCCTAAAAGAAGAAAGGCTAAAGAAAAAATGAATAAAACAAGGAACGAGCTAATTGCTAAAAAGAACATGATAATCAAAACCTACAATGAGTACCCACAAGAAGCTAGGGATAGAATAAAAGAAGAGCTCAAAGATTTATATGAAAAATATGAGACGTGACAAATTATGGATTTTGACGTTGGAGATTCAAATGCCCGGTCTCACTATAGAAATATTAGACCTAAAAAAGAAAACTCAAATAAAGACTATACGGATTTCTTTAGCGTATTATTTGATGGTATCGATCCATATGAATCCTCTTATGAAGAAGTTAAAATTAAATCTTCACTCATCAATGCGGTAATTAAAGAAATAATTTGAGAAGAGGAAATGAAAAGAATTTATGACAAAGTCTGGGAGCAAGATAGAGATGAATAAAATCATTTTCTTTGCATAAGCTGACCAAAATATTCTTACTCTGGTGTATGAAAACACGTACAAGGTTCACAAGAAAAAGATAACCTATATCAATCCTGCTTTCTTGGCTTGATTTCTAGCTCATTCTGTCAAATATTTTTTTCTGATACGAATAGATTTTGGTGTAATTTCAACAAGTTCATCCAATCAAATATATCAAAGAGCATCCTCAAGAGTTAGATGCCTAATTGGATTTAGAAGCATAGCTTCATCGTTTCATGAATTACGAAAATTATTTTGTTGCTTATTAATAGTGAGATTTACTGTCATATCTCATCATTTTAAGTGCTCTCCAACTATCATTCCTTCATAAATTGGTTGAGCAGGATCAACAAAAATTGGTCATCTTTCCTGGAGCTTAAATATTCAATAATTCATTGCTTGTCATGTTGCTGAAGAGATCATTGATCAAACATCTCTTTTCTTAATTTCTCATTTCCATGGTTCATAACGCGAAAATGATGAATACATTATTCACTCACCTTTTGTTTCTAGGATAAATTCCGAGCGAAATCCAAGTAATCATCTTGTTGGAATTTCAAATTCAATTGTAGTTAGTCCATTCACAGAATTCATTGTATTCATCATACCTTTACGATGAGAAAGCCTCTCAATAATCGTTCAAGCCAATTCATCGTTTACACTTACTACCAAAGTCTCGATTGGTTCCCATTTTTCTCCATCCACTTCACGGAAAATTACCTGTGGCGCTCAAACCTGTAATTCTCGTCATTCACGGCGGATACTTTCGATAAGCACTGATAAATGAAGTTCTCATCTTCACGATACTAGAAATTTTCCATCTGAAAAATCCACTTCAAGTCCCACGTTTGTTTCTAGTTCTTTTTCTAATCTTTCACTCAGATTTCTTGTAGTCATATATTTTCATTC
>OCTX012278136.1_pt1 | contig 19469 bp, 18 predicted proteins | sample 1539691 | NCBI WGS metagenome assembly OCTX01 (sample SAMN02144231, study PRJEB22623) | gut metagenome | biome: sheep rumen | host: Ovis aries | place: New Zealand
CTTTCGTATGCTCTTACTTCTTCGCAGCCTTACCGTAGCGGCTCATGAACTTATCAACACGACCTGCGGTGTCAACGAGCTTGCTCTTACCAGTATAGAACGGGTGAGAGGTGCTGGAGATTTCGACTTTTACCACTGGGTAAGTTTCGCCTTCGAACTCTACGGTGTCATTCGTCTTTGCAGTAGACTTCGTAAGGAACATATCGCCGTTGGACATATCCTTGAATACGACGGGGCGATAGTTGTCTGGATGAATACCTTTTTTCATTTTGAGTTAAAATATTAATGTTTAAAATACGATTTCACACTTTTGGGCTGCAAAGGTACGAATAATTTTTGATTCCACAAACTTTTTGTGCCTTTTTCTTTGTCTGCTCGGATTATTTTGCTAAATTTGCAGTCAGAAACTAAAAAATGGAACTATGATTATTATTGGAATTGCAGGTGGCTCAGGCTCTGGTAAGACCACCGTCGTCAAGCGTATCGCCAAGGCACTGCCGCCTCATTGTGTAGCCGTTGTACCCCTCGACTCGTATTATAATGATACGACGGAACTGACGCCCGAGCAGCGCAAACAGATCAATTTCGACCATCCCGATGCCTTCGACTGGAAACTGCTGACGGAACATATCAAGAAACTCAAGAACGGTGAGGCCGTCGAGCAACCCACCTATTCCTATGTCATCTCCAACCGCCTGCCTGAGACTGTCCATGTGGATCCTAAACCCGTCATTATCTTGGAGGGTATCATGACGCTGCACTACAAGAAACTGCGTGACATGATGGATCTGAAGATCTTCGTGGATACCGACAGCGACGTGAGACTTATCCGCAATATCCGTCGAGACGTTGTGGAGCGTGGCCGAACTGTCGATATGGTACTCGACCATTATGAGAACGACGTCAAGCCCATGCACGAGCAGTTTATCGAACCAACCAAGAAATTTGCCGATCTTATTATCCCTTGGGGGCGTGAGAATAAGCGTGGCATCGATATCCTGAGAACCTATATTTCGGGATTTGCTGAAGAGGTGATCGAGGAGATGCGAAAATAGCCTCTCCTAGCGAGTTGTCGGCAGATTGTTGTCGGAAGAGGTATCTTCTTCTGTAGTCTCGGTGATGGCCGGGGTTTCTTCGATAATCTCTTCAGCCACGGGAATCTCTTGTGCTTGTCTGAGCTTTCGCTTGTCGGAATAGAATTTCATGGAATTGATCATCTCTGTGACGCCATAGAGGAGTGAGCACCAGCCCAAGATGAGCATCGCCAAACTGACAGGTACCATGGGTTTGATGATTACATAGAGGCCGATAATCAGGATGACCGAGGGGAATATCCAGTAGCCAAAGCCGATTTTCCCGTATTTACGGGCATTCACCAGGTTCATATACTGGTTGATTGCACCCAAGATGAGGATAGCGCCGATGATATACATCAGGGCCGTAATGAACACATTGGGTGTCAGAGCCAACAACGCGCCGAGAATGATGCTTCCCACACCTACGAGGGGGAATGTCGGCTTTTCTCCAGAAATAACATTGCCTGCAGCATCTGTGATCTTATACTCCGATACATTTTTCCTGGCGTTCATATAGACAACCAAGGATATGATGCCCGATAAGAGGAACAGCACACCAATGGCAACGGTAATCCACGTTACCGTATTATCTGGGTATTTTATAAGTAGAATACCAATAGCGATGGCGCTAATGGAACGGAAAAGCGAGCTTTGTAATATCTTCATTTTTCTAAATGGTTCTTGTTTAACGATGCAAAAATAATAAAATATGATGTAAATAGCAAATTATTCAGTATTTTTGCACAAATTTTAAATAATGATGACAACTTTATACTTAGTCAGACATGGTGAGACGGTGGATAATGCCCGACAGATTATGCAGGGGCAGACACAGGGAGAACTCAATGAGAATGGCATCCGTCAAGCAGAACAGGTGCGCGACGAGTGGGCAGACCGTCCTCTGGATGCAATTGTCGCCAGCGACTTGAAGCGTTCCGTCGATACGGCTAGCATCATCGCAGCGCCCCATCATCTGAAAGTGGAAACGACGCCCCTTTTGCGGGAACGTGACTGGGGCGGGTTTACGGGTCGTTATATCCCAGACCTGAAGGGAGAAGTGTGGCCTGATGACATAGAGACATTAGAAAACCTTCTTTCCCGGGCAAGCGAGTTCATCGCTTATATCAGAGATACCTATCCAGGAAAGAAGGTGCTGGCTGTAGGCCATGGGATTATCAACAAGGCCATCCAGGCAGTATATTATAAGAAACCAATGAGCGAAGTGCAACGCATGATGAATGCAGAGGTGAGGGTGCTGGAGCTCTGAGTTAACGGTGTCCGCCCATTCTTGCACCACCACTATGTCCGTGAGAACCACCGCCGTGGGAACCGCCATGTGAACTGAAACCGCCACCGTGAGATCCGCCACTGCGAGAACCGCTGAAGCCACCGCCACTGCGTGAACCGCTGAAGCTACCGACACTGCGAGAACCACTGAAACCACCGCCACTATGTGAACCGCTGAAGCTACCGCCACTACGTGAGCCACTGAAGCTGCTGCTATTGTTGCGCATTTCGCTATGGCGGACGTCGTTGTTCCTCATTTCGTTATGGCGGATGCCATTGTTACGTACCTCGCGGTCGCCACGATAGCCGCTGAAGTTGCCGCTACCACTTCTGTTTCCGTGGTGCTCAATCCTTCTTTCGCCATGATTCTCGATTCTTCTGTGTCCACCGCCAGGATGCCCCGTGATACGTGTTGAGCTGTGACGAGGTCCGCGATAGTCTCCACGGTTCCAACGGTCATGCATGCCGAAGTGGGCTCTGTGTGCGATACGGTAGTGGTTGCTGTGGCCGTGATAGTACCCATGCACTCCGTGACGGTGCCAGGCATGGCCTCCACGATAGGTTACATAGAAATGCGGACGACCGAAATAGAAGTAGTCACGATGGGGGTAGCGTAGATAGACACCAAAGTGCCAGTAGCCTGCGTCCCAGTAGAGTGGGCGATAGAAATAGCTGGCTGCTATAAAAGCATTCCACTGCCAGTCTAACAGGATATAACTCAAGTCGAGGTTGCGACGCTCCCAGTAGACACCATAGACATCGTCTCGGCTTGTTACACCCATCAGATAGTCAAGGTTGATCTCGTATGCTGCCTCGTACTGCTCATCAGTCAGATTCAGTTCATACGCCATCTTGTCAGTGAGGAACAGGGCCTCTCGGCGAGCCTGCTCATAACTCATTGCGTTTGCTGAGATGGTAACTGTTAACATCATCAGTGCGAAAAATAACTTCTTCATAATCTTATCTCTTTTTTAGTTATTTAATCCCAGTATGATGGGTTCTTATTGTTTCACGATGCAAAGAAACAACAAAAATTGTATCTAAGCAAAGGATTTTCCCTAAGCAAGATGGGGAAAATCCCTATAAGTGATTATTATTCGTTTTTTTTTTGTAATTTTGCCCCCATGAATCAAACGAAACCGTATAAATGAGGTGTTTACTGTCTATATTATTAATAATGTGGAGCCATACAGCTGTCATGGGGCAGGATCGTTCGCTTTTCGACAGCCTGCAGTATAAGGCGGAGTTGCAAGCTACCCTATCAGGTGGAGACCATACCCCGTTATGGCTGAATGCCAATAAGTATGGTCTGAGCTCTCTGAAGAAGGCTAATGGCTATGTGCGAGGTGCTATCGAACGTCCACTGGCTTTGGATAATGGTCGTCGCTGGGGTATTGGCTTTGGTGCCGACATCGCCTTGGCGGCAGGTTTTACGAGTACCCTTGTCGTTCAACAAGCCTATGTGGAAGCCCGCTGGCTGAAGGGCGTCCTTACCGTGGGTGCCAAGGAACAGCCGATGGAGCTGAAGAATCAGGAACTCAGCTCGGGCTCACAGACCTTTGGTATTAATGCCCGCCCTGTGCCACAGGTAAGACTGGCATTGCCCGACTATTGGATCATTCCATACACGAAAAAATGGTTGGCTATCAAGGGCCATATCGCCTACGGTAAGACTACCGACGACAAGTGGCAGAAGGACTTTACCAATCAACAGCATAAATACACCGAAGGTGCACTCTATCACTCTAAGGCTGGTTATCTGAAGATTGGCAATCCCGAAGACGTCTTGTTTTCTGTTGAACTGGGAGCAGAGTTGGCCACCCAGTTTGGTGGAAAATCATATCGTTTCCATTCCGACGGTACACTTGATGAAGTCATCGTTCAGGAAGGAGGCTTGAAAGGTATGCTGCGGGCTTTTATCCCAGGTGGAAAAGATACCGTTGACGATGAATATACGGGTGGTGCAGGAAATAGTTTAGGCAGTTGGCTGGCACGCTTCAATTTCGACTGTGAAGAGTGGGGGTTCAGTTTCTATGCCGACCACTTCTTTGAAGACCATTCCTCTATGCTGTTCATGGATTATAATGGATATGGAGAAGGCGCAGAGTGGAATGTCAAAAAGAACCGCCGGTATTTCTTGTACGCCTTGAAGGATATACAATTGGGCGTTGAGATCCGGTTTGTGGATGCTCCTTGGCTGAATAACATCCTGTTTGAGTATTTCTATTCCAAATACCAGAGCGGTCCTGTGTACCATGACCACGACGAGGTTATCTCTGACCACATAGGCGGACAGGACAATTTCTATAACCACAGCCTTTATACAGGCTGGCAGCATTGGGGACAGGTAATCGGCAATCCGCTTTTTCTGTCACCTATTTATAATTCCGATCAGACGATAGAAGTAAAGAACAATCGTAGTAATGCTTTCCATTTCGGATTCTGTGGCGATCCTGTCCCTGGATTGCATTACCGTGTCCTTGGAACCTATTTGAAAGGTTGGGGTACTTACAACATCCCTTACACGGAACCTCGTAAGAATTTCTCCCTCCTTTCCGAAATCACCTATATCTTTGCAAACACTTCCAAGCTGAAGGGCTGGAGCATGAGAGGTGCTTTAGGAATGGACTTTGGCAAACTCTTGGGTGATAATTATGGCGTTCAATTGACAATCGCCAAGACTGGCATCATTAAAAGGAATAAGAAATGAAGAAGCTACTATCTATACTAGCATTAGGCATGCTAATGGTTTCCTGTGAATTAGAAACGTCAGGGAACAAGGAACTGGACGGTTATTGGCAGATGGATCAGGTGGATACTTTGTCTACGGGTGGTGTCGCTGATACTCGCGAGGCTCTTGTGTTCTGGGGCATCCAAGGTAAGTTGCTGCAGATCCGATTCTCTGAGGACGGGAACTATCTGGGCGAGGGCTTGCTCTTCAGGTTCAATAGAGATGGCAGCTACCTGACGCTCCATTCTCCTGTCCTTCACCATCTTTACGAGACGGATGAACCTATTGAAGATGTGGAAATACTCAAACCTTTTGGCATCTTCAACTTGGAAGAGGTCTTTTATCTAGAAGGCTTAAATGATGATGTGCTGGTTGTGTCCAACGATAATCTTCGTCTGCACTTCCGAAGGTATTAGAAGTGCCTGCCGCTGATGATGCTGAAGAACGTCTGCACCAGGATCTTGAGGTCGAGCCAGAGTGAACAGTGCTCCAGATAGTATAAGTCCATTTCCAGACGAATGAGCATCTTCTCCATAGTGTCGGTATAGCCGTTGTGGAGTGTGGCATAGCTGGTCACACCTGGCCGCAAGGCATAAAGCCGTTCATAACGTGGATCGTGCTCCATAATCTTGTCGATATAGTATTTCCGTTCTGGTCGTGGTCCGATGAAAGCCATATCACCAATGGCCACATTCCAGAGTTGTGGCAGTTCGTCAAGATGATGGTTCCTCAGAAACTTTCCGACTCGTGTAAGACGCTGGTCGTTCCCATGTTGGAAGAGCAACGGCTCTTCGTCTTCAGCGTTGACCTCCATACTGCGGAACTTATAGATATAGAAAGGTTTTCCTCCCAGGCCGATACGCTCTTGCTTGAAAATTGCAGGCCCGCCGTCTTCCAGTCGGACTGCGAAGTAGCATATCAGCAACAGTGGCGAGAAGAGGACGAGGCAGATAACTGCGATACAGAAGTCAAGGGCTCTTTTCATAAGGTTTCGTCTAGTTTTTCGAAAACAGAATTGTTGCTCTTGTATTCCGGCACGATCTGCTTCATCTTTTTGACTGTAGCGGTCTCGTCAATCGTCTCACTGATGTTCTGCAGCTCGTCGATATCCTTGCAAACAGCCTCATAATCGTATTCCCTGACACTCGCGATGCGTATCTTATTGTGGAATGAGGGCTTGGTGGTCTCAGCCACATTCAACAACTCTTCATGGAGCTTTTCTCCTTCACGCAGCCCTGTGTATTCAATCTCTACATTCTTGGCACCAGATAGCTGGATCATCCGTTTTGCCAGATCGTCAATCCTAACAGATTTCCCCATGTCGAAGATGAAAATCTCGCCACCATGTCCCTTTGTTCCTGCCTCTAGTACCAGTTTGCAGGCTTCAGGAATGAGCATGAAGTACCGAGTAACCTCACGATCCGTTACTGTGACGGGGCCACCATTCTTTATCTGTTCTTCGAATAGTGGGATCACAGAACCGTTAGAGCCAAGCACATTGCCGAAGCGAGTCGTGACAAATTGGGTCACGCCTTCCACTTTTCCTTCCTTGATGGCCTTGTCGAGACTCTGAACGTAGATTTCGCAGATACGTTTCGAACAGCCCATGACGCTAGTGGGGTTCACGGCCTTGTCAGTGGAAATCATCACGAACTTCTTAACCCCGTACTTGACGGCGAGGTCTGCTATTACGCGCGTACCATATATATTATTATGTACACTCTCACAGGGATTGTCTTCCAGCATCGGCACATGCTTATAGGCGGCAGCATGGAATACGTAGTCAGGACGATACTTTGCGAAAAGGGCATCCATGTGCTTCTTATGACAGATACTGGCTACCAGAATATGAGCCTGAATGTGGGGCCACTGCTTCTTTATCTTTAATCTGATCTCGTGCTGAGGTGTCTCGGCGGCATCAATCAGGATCAGATGGGCAGGCTCGAACTCACAGACTTGTCTGACGATTTCCTGACCAATACTGCCTGCCGATCCTGTAATCATGATGCACTTGCCAATTAATTGCTTGCCAACATCTTTCATGTCGATGATGAATTCTTCGCGAGGCAGCAGGTCTTCGATGCTTATTTCTTTCAACTGGGGCATCAGGTCGTCGTCGTTCACCTCGTCCCATTCCTGTGCCTGCTGGGTCACGTAGATATGGATACCAGCTTTGATCAGTTCGTCAATTAACTGCTCATTGTTGCGGAAGGCTTCTTTTCGGTAGGGTGATACAATCAGGGCCTCGATACCCTCGTCGATCATCGTCTGTATCAGGTTTTCGTCGAGTTTATGTACCTTGACACCCATCAGAATTTTATCTTCTACCGTCTTGTCGTCTGAAATGAAACCCTTCAGGTCGAACCTGGCGGGATTCTCGTTTCTGATGTGTTTGGCAATGGCAATACCGCCAAGTTTTACACCGTAGATATAGGCATATTTGGAGTTGATGCTGCGCAGCGATACATCGTAGATGGTCTTCACACCGATACGCACCATCCACAACAGACAGGTACCCAGAAGTGTTGAGAGTATAATGTTTACTGGCGAAATGTGGGTAAAGTCTTGTTGTCCGGAGAGTAGGAGAGAAGTGCCTAGCGACAGCACGAGTCCTACCAGCATGGCATAGCCCACCTTCTTCAGGTCGACGAACGAGGAATATCTCAGGATGCCTGAATACGTGCGGAACAGGCGGAAGCCGATGATATAGAATATTAGATAGGTGAGGATGCTGACGGAGATGCCACTGAAATAGAACAACAGATCCTTCCTGCCATGAATATGCAGATAAATCAGCAGATAAGAGGCAAACACAAGGGTGCAGTCCATCAGGAAGATGCCCCAGAAAGGCAGCGACTTTCTGTTGAAGTACCAGTTGATGAGTTTGTGAAAGAACGCCCCGATGCTGGCGATGCTCTTGAAGGTGAGGAAGATTATCTTGAAATACTCTTTCACACTCTGGTGCTCAATGTATTTCATGTTCAACTTAATCTTGTCGGGCATCACTTGCTCGATATAGATACGGTCAGGATCCTTGGCATTGCCCAGAATTTCGTTTTCGTTGACGTATTCTATCGAAGCATAGTCGGTAATTCCCGGCTTGACACTCAGCACCTTCCGTTGTTCCTCGGTGTACATCTCCACATATTTCCGCACTTCTGGACGAGGCCCCACAAGACTCATGTCACCTTTAAGCACATTAAGGAGCTGGGGTAGTTCGTCGAATTTGTATTTGCGGATGAAATAGCCGATGCGGGTGATGCGGCTGTCATGACTGCCTATCGTGATAAGCCCCTGATTGTCTGACCCTATCCGCATGGAACGGAACTTGTAGAGTCCGAAAGGTTTGCCGTCTTTTCCGATGCGTTCTTGGATATAGAAACCAGGTCCTTTGCTTTCCAGTCTGATCAACAGATAGATAACCAGGAACACAGGTGAGAGCACCAATAGTCCCAGGGCCGAAAAGAATATGTCGAAGAATCTGATCAATGTATGATATCCTTGAAGTTCGTCAGTAAGTAATCTACTTGCTCGTCAGTCAGCTTCGTGTGCAGCGGAAGAGTAACCTCGTTCTTGAACTGGTTGTAGGCATTCGGATAATCGTTGATGTCGAAGCCAAGGTTTTTATAGGCCGTCAGCATGGGCAGCGGCTTGAAATGCACATTGCAGGCAATATCGCGTTCTGCCATCTTGACAATAACTTCGTTTCGATACTGTGAATCCCGTCCAAGCAGTCTTATCTGATAGAGATGCCCCGACGAGGTGTGCTCGCTTGTAAAGTGGTCACGCACCTGAACGTCCAGTCCTTCCAGCGCCTGGTTGTAGCGCTCGATGAGTTGTCGGCGTCTGGCGAGCATAGCTGGATAGCGTTTCATCTGTACTAGTCCGATGGCAGCCGTCAGATCGGTCATGTTGCTTTTATAGGCAGGGGTCAGTACGTCATATTCCCAAGCGCCAAGCTGGGTCTTGGCCAGCGCATCCTTGCTCTGACCATGAAGCGAGTTCAACTGGAATTGGGCGTAAAGCCATTCATCGTCGATGCCTGCCAGTGGCCGCCAGGTCAGCGCTCCGCCTTCTGCTGTGGTGAAGTTCTTCACGGCATGGAACGAGAATGATGTGAAGTCGGTAACTGATCCCACCATCTGATCGCGCCATTTCGCTCCGAAGGCATGAGCCGCATCGTCTATGACAACTACGTGCCCCACTGCTTCCTGCAATGCATTTGCAGGTCTGAACAGGTGCTTCTTACTCTCTGCGACAGCCATTACCCGGGCATAATCGCAGGGAACACCGCCAATATCTACGGGAATCACCACCTTCGTCCGTTCATTGATTGCTTCTGCCAGCTGGTCGTAGTCCATCTCGTAAGAGTCGGGCTGTGTGTCTATCAGTACCAGTTTTGCTCCGACATGACACACCGGACTGGCAGTTGCCGTATAGGTATAGGCCGATGTAATCACTTCGTCGCCTGGGCCGATACCCAACATGCGAAGGATAGACTCCAGACAGGCAGTTGCCGAACTCTGGCATACTACCTTTTTCGTGTGACAGAATTCAGCAATCTGTCGCTCAAATTCCTTGGTGCGTGGTCCGGTCGTTATCCAGCCTGAAAGCAGCGCGTCGGCTACCTCCTTCACTTCCTGTTCAGTAATATCTGGTGGAGAGAAAGATATCTTCATAGGCTATCTGTTCGGTTGTACATTAATTGATTTATAACCCATGACGAGTCCTTTCAGATAACCGAAGCCATAGCTCAGGTGAATGTTAAAGAACACGTAGGGCATCAGCAGAATCAGCAGTGGCTGATAAGTACGGATAGCACTCATGCCACCTACCACAAGACCGATGATGAGATATAACATTATCATGGCCAGATAGATATTCAGTACAAAGGGTGAGAAGATACTGGCAATTCCTCCCAGCACTAAGGCCAGCAGGAACAGCAATGGGAAGAACTGACGCACCGTTGCCGGGGAGCCCAGCTTCTTGTTGACTAGTGGCTTGTAAAGACCGTATTGGTAATACATGTGCCGCATCTTGCTGATAGTGTCTCTTGCCGTATAATTGATGATTACCTGTGGAATCAGATAAATCTTGCCACCCAGGTTCTGCAGACGGCCATTGAACTCATCGTCCTGATTACGGACCAGATCGGTGTCGAATGGTCCTGTCTTCTCAAACACCTCACGCTTATAGCAGCCAAAGGGCACTGTGTCGGTTTCCATAATCTTTGAGGCACCGATCTTGTGCATGGAGCCGCCCACACCGAAGGGGTGACTCGAGGCGAGTGCAATTGCCTGACAGATGGGTGTGTCTTTGGCTGGCTGTGTGTTCCATACACCTCCCACGTTGTCAGCATTCAGTTCGTAAAGGTATCTTACGAGTTCCGAAATGTAGTTGGTAGGGTAGGTGCAGTGACCGTCAAGTCGCATAATCACTTCTCCTGTCGACTCCTCCAGCCCCTTGTTCAGGGCATATGGAACAATGCGCTCAGGATTGTCGAGCAACTTGATGAATGGGTATTTTTCAGCGTATTTACTGACTATTTCACGGGTATTGTCAGTACTCCTGCCATCGATGAAGAGCACCTCGAGCTTATCCTGTGGATAGTCCTGCTCCAGAATCGACAGAATGCACCTTTCAATGAACTTCTCTTCATTGAAAAGCGGGCAAATGACTGATACTGTTCGAACGTTCATTTATACTTTAAACGTAGTTTTCTTGAAATTAGTGTGCAAAGGTAGTGTTTTTTTTGTAATTTAGGTTAAGTTTGCTTAAGAAAGATAGATATTATATCCATTTATTGCTTTCAATCAGTAGAATTTTCCAATGATATAGTTCATAGCTGTGAGATTATGCTTGCAATAAAGGTGATGGGGCATCTTTCCTATAGATACGTGTTCCTTGTCATACACCTGAATGCTAGGCTCGTATCTGACCGTCAAATCAGCTTGCCTGCAATTCTCAGCCAAGTATAATTCCTCACAGAAGAGAAAAACGGGGTAGTCGATCTTCCCGCACTTTTCGAAATACGACTTCGTAAGGATGATTAGCGAACCGTGTCCGGCGTAAATGATGCCAGGATTTTCCTGCCTGTTATATTTCTTTCTGCGATATACCGTGTGATGATAGATGGTGTCGAGCAGGGGATACTGGTAAAATGCTTTGAGAATCTGCATCTTCCTTCGCGTTGGACGTGTCATCCTCTGTGGATTACGGTCTCTACCTTCCAATTGTGACCAAATGCGAGGGGCAATCCATCCCGTATTCTCAGGGCAATCATAAGAAGCAAGGTTGATGAAGAAATCCTCTGCCAATGTCAGATCTACATTGCTGATAATGGAATAGTCATAGGCTGTTACGTCCATATCCTCCATCAGCTGCTTCACTGCTCCGAAATAGCCAGGATTGTCTTCTTTTGTTTTGTTGGCCACAAAAATGTCTACACATACTTTGTCTGCTGCTCTTTTCACAGCGACGTCGATGGAAGCAAGGTATGTATCACGCTCCTTATCCGACAGGAATGATACGCAGTAAACAGCAATTTTCTTCATTACTATTGTAGATTTTCTGCAAAGGTAGGCATTTTTTTTGATATATCCATCTTCTTGTCTTTATTGTGTCGATTTTGGGTTGTATTTTTTTTGCGGATAAAATTAAAATATGTAATTTTGCACCCCATAAATCTCCTTGTCAGATGAAATTTGAGCAAAACATGAAAATTGGTGGCGACGGATTGTCAGCTTCATGGCTGTCGTCGTTTTCATTGCTTTTCTTGGTATTAACAATGATAACTTCTTGTCGGGATAACGATGAATATGCTTCGAAAGAAAAATATCCGGCATTGGAACAACTGGATACTGTCCTCATGCAAAAATTGTTGGATACAGGCTTAGATATAGTCTGGATAGAAACAGAAGGAAAAGAAGAACCGACATATGAGATTGCAGATGCGCCAGAGGGATGTTGGGGTGGTAGCATAAAGAATGCGACAAAAGTCCCTGGTCATGTGGTGGTACAGGCTCAGGAAGGTGTCGTCTATGATAGTGGATGGTTTGATGATGATCAAAGTGGCATGAAAATTAAAGTAAGAGGAAATTGGAGTGCTCGTCGTCCGAAGAAGCCTTATAAGATGAAATTACAGAAAAAAGCAGATTTGTTGGGAAGGGGGGATAAACGTTTTGAGGATAAGAACTGGCTATTGTTGCCATTCTTTGATTTAAACTATATGATAGGCTTAAAGGTAAACGACCTGATGGGTTTGCAGTGGACGCCTAAGTACCGTTTTGCCAATGTCGTTTTTAATGGTGATTTTAGAGGCCTATATATGCTGATGGAGTCTGTAGAACGCAATGCCGATTGCCGTTTGAATGTGGATAAGCAAACAGGTTACATTGTTGAACTGGATGCCTATTGGTGGAAGGAGAAGGTTTATGCTAAGGCTTCTTTCGAGGAACCTATGAATTACACATTTAAATACCCTGATGAAGATGATATGACAAGTGAAGGCTTGGCATATATACAAGACGTATTAAGCAGAGCGGAGAATTCTACACGGGATGGCTCTTATGAGAATTATATAGATGTAGAGTCTTTTGCTCGTTGGATGTTGGCCCATGACATCCTTGGCAATATAGACGGGGCAGGTTCCAATATTTTCTTGACAAAGTATAATAATTCCGACAATGAGTTGCTTAAGATGGGTTGTCTTTGGGATTTTGATGTGATTATGAAGAGTGGAGAATGGGACGAGATACATGGTCGTTATTTCTTCAAAGAACTATTTGCGAGTGAGAACAAAGCATTTGTGAATCGTTATAAATCGCTATGGCTTCAGAATAGATCAGAGGTGTTTATTCCTCTGATGGACTATCTTGCGGCTTACTTAAAAACGGATTTACGTAAATCAGTGGATATCTCGATAACTATGAATAATGAAAGATGGCGGGATGAAATGGGTGAAGTCCCACTTTCTGAAGATATTATTTTGGCAGCACAGACTTATTTTGCACAGCGAAAAGAATGGCTGTCGGAGAGAATGGATAGTGTCCAATGACTGATTATTCGCATATCTTGCTCTTGCCCATGATGCCAGCTTTATAATGGCGAATGCCAGTTAACATGAATCGGATTTTCTCCCGTCTGTTTGTTTCGAAAAAGAGCACGATGAGCATTCGCTTGAACACCTCAATGGCCCAATGCATGAATTGGTGGTGGCGCTTACCGATATAAAGGAAATTCCGTGAGATGTAATAAAGGCGCAGTGGTGGGTGGTTGCCAATTGATATTTGCTTGCCGAAAGGGAGATGGATAGCTCTGCCATGACCTACTTCTTGTAGCAAAAATACATTGTTTGTCCGCAGAATCTTATATCCGTTTTGTCGGATCCTGATGCAAAAGTCAAAATCTACACCATCGATAAAGAGTTCTTCTGAGAAGCCCCCAACATCCTCCCAAGCCTTGAGCCTGACCAAGTTGCCGGCAGTAATACATTGCTCAATATAATCAATTCCCTTGTCGCTTCTGGCGTATTGACGGCCCATGTTCCTGTCTTCAATTCGAGGGCAGATAATGCCAACATCATTCCTGTCAATATAATGGGAAAAATCGCTTAACATACCTGGTTGCATCACGGAATCTTGATCAAGCGTAACAATCCACTCATAACCCAGTTCTATGGCACGGCGGCATAATTGGTTCAGACCGCAAGCCATCCCCACATTTTCTCCCTTGTCATTATCAGCTATCAGAATTTCTCCAGTTTCTGGCTGAGAAGATGCTGCGTCAATATTCTCCTTCAATCGTTGGGCGTCAGGGCGATAGGTAACGATGCCGATAGCGAACTTCTTATTCATTGCTCGTGCTCTTTACAAGATTTAAAATAGCTTTTATGATTCCCGTCTTATAGACTTTAACTTCAAGGACTGAAGCATAGGCTACAAATAGAAAACTGCAAAATAGAATTCTGAGAGTCGGATGATCTGTAGATATTAACACCAGCCAACCTAATGGCAGGTATGGTAAGGCATATAATGCTGACCAGAAGAGCATCTTAATAGGAAAGCCTATTGATAAAGTACGATAGGTTTCGATGGCGGCTATTACCAATACCGAAAACTCTGCAGCCACCCAGACGAGACTTGTACCCATGCAATGATACTTCGGAACTAGCAAAATAGTCAAGATACCCCAGACTATAACCCCCAAAAGGCCTGCTTTCACTATGGCATTATCCTTTCTGAGCGGAACTAACAACTGAAGTACGATGATCTTTTCAGCTCCAATAACAATTAACTGAAGCATAATGATACGCATGGGAAGTATTGCTCCGTCAAAACCTGAACCTGCAAATAGCCGGATAATATCCGGAGCCAATAATTCAACGAAACAGATAAGGGGAAATGAAAACAGGAAAAGCAACTTAAAAGCAGTGTTTGTATATGAAGAGACCAAATCGAACTTGTTTTCATTCATCAACACACTTATTCGAGGAATCATAACACCAGTCAGCGTACTAATGAGTGCTATTACAACTTGATAGACACGAGTTGCTGTTGCATAATTACCCGCCTCATGGCTTCCAGCTATAAAATTGAGTACGGGCAGGGATAGCTTGAAATAAACAGCTGATAGCATGGCAAAAACACCAAGCATGAAGAAGGGACGGAAATAACGCATGATATTAGCACGCCTGATATCCCAATGAAGATAGGTACGCTTGTGAAACCAGTTACAAAGTGCGTTTCCAACAGTAATACCTGTGAATAATGCATAATAGACGGCCACATCGGCTTGGGTATGAATAAGAAGGAAAACCAGCAAGATAAAAAGCGTGCGTAGGCAGATGGAGCGTAGCGTAATGTATCTAAAATCTTCAAGCCCGGTGTAAAGCCATTCTATCCAAAAAAGATTCGCTATCAGTTTGAGTATGCCGATAGGTATAAGAATGCCGAAGTCCTGCAACTGGGGTGACATACAGACGATGAGGCAGAATACCGCAGCAATGAAGATGGTGGAGCATAAGTTCAAGGCAAACAGGTCTGTAAAGGTCTGACTTAATGCTTTTGGATTATCTTTATTTTTGGCTATTTCCCTCACGCCAACTGTTCCCAAACCCATCATTGAGAAAAGTATGCAATAGTCGATTAAATTATCGACTGTGTCAACGATTCCGATGCCCCTGACCCCTAATGTCCTACTGATGTAGGGAAAAACAATGAGTGGTACAAGGTATGTACTCATTGTAAGAATGGTGCTATAAGCCAGATTTCGCTTAACGCTTACCAAGGGCTACCTCCTTTCTTGATATCCAACAATAGAACAAAACGAAAATTGGTATTTCTATGAAAGAGAGATGGAAGAAATAAAACTCAAACCATCCCATGGCCAATAGTCCACAATAATAAAATAGTATGGTATGTATATAGACATTACGGAATACCACCCCCAGGACTTTCCATGTGTATATAAAAGAGCTGAGAGTAATGGTATAAGTCACAAACTCAATGGCGTTGGAATACACACAGAGGGTTCCAAAAAATGTACGTACATTGGTATAGGATATGCCGGTATTCCAATAGATGGGATTTACGGGTGATATTAGTTCATTGCCTGTAAGGGCATTGTAAATGTTGACAAATGGCGTCAGTATGTATGTGAAGCTGTTATGGTCGGGTATTCCTTGGTCCAGATCGTAACTCCATCCTAATGTGCCGCTAGTGAAATAATGGACGAAGTGGCGGGCAATAAATTCCACCAGGTTCATGTTTGCCTCGCCATCGTTTCCCAGGAGTGGTATCACCATATAAATCATATAGAATACTAGAACGGCTCCTGCGATAACGCCTAGGACCAGTGTAAGATTCATGTGGGTTTTCCCGGCATAAAGACGCAAGAGAAGGGCAGATGCTACTGCAATGATAATAGCCCCCTTCACCATATAGCTGAATTGGATGGCCAGCATCAGCGCAATGAGCAGCCAAAGCAGATAATCCTTCTTCTTGACATAATAAAAACATAGGATAAGGATGGGCATAATCATTTCCCTGAGATGAGCCCATAAGCCTTTGCCGCTGAACTCTTCCGTGAATTCTTCTGTGCCAAAAAGATTGAAACCATGAGTGATCGTCTGATATAGTTTGAATAGCAGAGCAGCTGTCAAAATCGCCCCTAAGGCTATAATCACAGGGGATAGCTTGTCTCCGTCATCCTTGACGGCAGTCTTTACCGGTTGCCCAAAATGCAGCAATAATGCAGAAGCTGTGTAACTTGGCAATGCAAAAAGGGGCAGGCCATACATCCAAACGTAGATGCTGTCATAGTTGAATCTCACGAAGCCAAAGTCTCCGGCTATTGAAATGGTGATAAGAAGAACGGCTACATAAGGAAGCATCAGAGCACATAATGGTGTATACAATGTTTGCCATGCCCGATATTCAAGATATGTCAGACATGTAACCTCCATGAGGAGTATCGTCAGGATGGAAAGCTGGCTTAGGTCCACCACTTATTCTCTACTGATGTGAGAGCGCAATACGATAGAAAAGGCAGGAATAAAGAGCCCGAGAAGGAAGGCGCAGATGATGATGATCTTCTTCTTCGGGGATGTCTGTTCCTTCACACCGAGCGGAGGAGTCAGCAGGCGGACGTCGGTTCTTATTTCCTTTGTCATTTGAGCCTCCTCACGTTTCTGCAACAGGAATATACGTAGCAGGCTAAGCACCTTCAGGTCTTCTTCGTCAGTAAGGCCTTCAATATATTTCTTTGGTGCGGTAGACAGCAGCTGCTTGCCCTCGTTCTCTTTTAATGATACACTCTTCAGTTGGATTTTCAGTTGCCTGATGGCATTTTCTGCAGAGGCAAGCACTGCATCATGCATCGATGCCAGTTGCATGTCATAGTCCTTTACTAGAGGGCTTTCATTATTTGAACTGGCAATGATCTTTAAACGCTGTAACTGAAGTTTGTTGTAATTATCAACCTGATCTCCTAGTCCTCCGTCTTTTTCTGAAATAAGAAGCGCAGGCAGCAAATCGTCTTTTTTGGATTCATCTTTTAGGTAGTCACGGATAGCTTCTACAGCGTAAAGCTTGTTGTTAAGTTCAAGCAGAGCCTCGGAGATGTCCTTGGCGCCCTCTGCATATACTTTGGCCATGACTTCAATGTCTGGCATCATTGTCTTGCCTTTGTAGTCGGCCACACGCTGTCCAATGGTCTTCAGCTCATTTTCAAGCTTTGCCAGTCGCTCAGCTACATATCGTTCAGAGACCTCGGCCTCAGCCTCATTGTCTTCCTTGGCTTCCTTACGGTACTCTGCTATAACGGCATTTATGATATCTGTGGCTCGCTGCTTCGAGACATCTTTGCATTCGATGTCAATAATCGAAGCTTCACGGTTGCTGACAGCAACCGTAAGCCTTTTTTTCTTCAGATTGTCTACAACGGCCATCGGCTCGGTGCGATTCACGGTGATGGTCACCTCGTCATCCTTCATTTTTGAAAGATAGGGCGTCGCCTTCACCTCGATGTCGCCGACCGAACTCTTCAGCGTCGAGTTCACCTTGCCTGTCAGCTCGTCGTCGAATTTGTCGTCGTTCTTCTTCAGCTTGTAGATCCTGATGTCGCCGTTCTTGTTGAGGTCGAGCTTCATCCTCACGTCGTCTTCCTCAGTGATGTTTTTGAAGGTCACCACCACGGGCTGCTCCTCGGCATAGAGGTCTTTGTTGCGGATGCCCTTGACGGTGTAGGTCATGTCGAGGTTCAGCTGGTGTACCACGTTCAGCAGCAGCCAGGGAGACTCCATCGCGTATTGTTCATTGTATACGTTCGAGCCGCCTAAGCCGCCCAGTCCTACAAGTCCGCCCAGCTCTGCCAGTCCGCCCAGCTGTCCCATGAGTGCGCCCATGCCGCCCTGCTCCTTCACGAGTATCTGGGCCTTCTTCGTGTACTTTGGCGGGGTGATCACCAGATAGGCAATGGCCAGCAGCATGACCGTGACCACCGAGATAGCAAACCATTTCCATTTGGCGAGACACAACTTGATGAACTCGCCGATAGTCAGTGTATTGTTATTTGCCATGATCGTTTATTTAAAGATAAGTACGGCTACGGTCGTCAGCACTGAGATGGCCGAGAGCCAGAATGAGGCTTTGGTAATCTCACCGGCATTGGCTGTCGACTGACGCTTCTTGTAGTTGTTCGGGTCTACATACACCACATCGTTCTGTTGCAGATAGTAGGCAGGCGACTGCATCAGCGACTTGTGATCCTGCAGGTTCAGCACGTAGGCCACCTGGTGGTCACCCTCCGTTCGCAGCACCTTCACCTCACGGCGGTTACCCGTGATATTCATGTCGTTGGCCTTACTCAGTGCCTGCAGCACACTAGTTCGGTCGCTAGTGAACTCGTAGAAACCGGGCTTCAGCACGTCGCCGAGCACCGAGAATCCCATGTTGGTATATTCCACTGTCACTACGGCGTCCTTGGCCACATTCTGCTCTGCCAGTGTCTGCTTCAGGTGCGTAGCCAGTTCGTTACGGGTCAGTCCTGCAGCCTTCACCTTGCCCAGCAGCGGGAAGTCGATGAAACCGTCGGGGTCAATAGTATACACCGAAGTGCCTCGGCTCTGACTGATTGACTGCAGCTCTGAATAGCCGATGATCTGAGCTGTCACGGGCAGGTTCAGCACGTTGTTCAATTCAGCCGACTTTGTGTTGACGACAATCGACAATTGGTCGGATGGCATCAGTATCAGGCCCTTTGAAAAGATGGTATTCACAATCTCGCCGTCCTTCAGGTCAGGGAAGTACGATACGGTTTTCGGGGTCGTGCAGGCCGTCAGCATCAGGGCTGCAAAACCTGCCGCGAATAGGGTTCTAAGATTCATATTCACCTTATTAATAAACAAAATTGCTGCAAAGGTACTGCTTTTTCCGCTAAAATTTGCATAATCCAAGAAAAAATCGTATCTTTGCACCCGATTTTACGGAATCGACACCTGGGGTTGACTGGATTTGACAGCGGGTTGAGATGGTACGTAAGCACGCGGAGGCTTGTTGGCTCCCTCCATAATCCGAGTCGGCGAAAAATTAATTGGCAACAATGAGTATGCTCTCGCTGCTTAATCGAAGTACAGTAGATTGCTAGCTTAATTCTCCTGCCAGGCGGGAGAACGAGACGTCGCTCCAAGGATGTTGTTCCGAATCCGAAGATCAAGCGGCGCAGGTTAAATCGGAAATAGTCTCAGCAGGCTCCGATGCTGGGATGAGATTTAGGAGCTAAGGTGTCAGTTGGTGGTCCAGGTCTTGCTGACGCTCGAAAACCGAAGGCTGGAATAAGCGTGTAGAAAGCGTATGGTTTCCCTGTTTGGACGAGGG
>OCTX011952325.1_pt1 | contig 19460 bp, 16 predicted proteins | sample 1539691 | NCBI WGS metagenome assembly OCTX01 (sample SAMN02144231, study PRJEB22623) | gut metagenome | biome: sheep rumen | host: Ovis aries | place: New Zealand
GCTTGTCGAGCAGCGTCTTGCACTCTCACTCCTTGCGCACTACATATTGAGTTGGGGGCGGCAAAAGATAGGTGAGGGGAAAGAGGATCCCAAGCGCAGCATAGCTGCGCCCTTGATTTACAATGAGACATTAAATGCGTAGTTTTGCAACAAAAAAAGCGCAGCTGAATGCTGCGCTTTTTGTTGTTATCTGAATTGTCGGTGCTCTCAGAACTCAATCTTTGAATAAAGTCCTGCTCCCTGCATCGAATCCTCCGGCTTTGGCTTTTTATAATCCTTCTCAAAGCTCGTGGTAATGTCAAATCCGCTTGAGCGTGGACGGCTTCTTCTGTCGTTTCTTCTTCCTCTGCCGCCCTTTCTGTATCCGCCTCTGTCATCAAACTTTCTCGGATTTGTCGAGGATATTATTACCTTTCTGTAAGGCTCTTCACCCTTTGACTGGCTCGTTACGCCCTCTATCTCGGAAACAGCTGCGTGAACGATGCGTCTTTCATAAGGGTTCATCGGCTCAAGTGCCGAGCTTCTGCCGTTCTTTTTAACGTTGTTAGCTATCTTTCTTGCAAGCTCCTCAAGCTGAGTTTTTCTTCTCTCCCTGAAGCCGTTGCAGTCAGTAGAGATCCTGAAATAATCCCTGTCTATCCTGTTGCACGCAAGTGAAGCCAGATACTGCAGCGAATCGAGCAGCTCGCCCTTTTTGCCGAGCATCTCCTCAAATCCGTCCGCATTGACCTCGATCACAGCGCCGTCCTCTTTCTCCTGAGCCTCAACGCTCACATTTTCCAGCTCCATAGCCTTGAGCACATCAACGATGTACTTCACTGCGATGTCAGTCTTTGTCTCGGTGTATTCCGCCTCGACCTTTGCCTCGCTCTTGATCTTACCGAAAAGGCTCTTTTTCGGCTCTTCCAGTACGCTGAAGCTGATCTTCTCCTCGCTTACGCCAAATTCCTTGACAGCCAGTTCCTTAGCTTCTTCTACCGAAGCTGCGGTAAAGATCTGTTTCATTTTACCTCTCTCCTCTCGAAATGATTATTTCACAATATATCACGGGACCTGTGGGCATTCTGCAGGGCATTTTCACCCTCAGACTTTATAGATGTGTGGCGGTCCCGATGCTGTGCATATCAGTTTTCCTCGCTGCCGTCTTCCTCATCAGGCTCAATAACGACTGCTTCATCGGGCAGCTCCTCAGTCTCATCATTGTTTGCAGAGTTGTTTTTGCTGCTGTTATTATTGTTATTGCTGTTATTCTTGTTCTTATTCTTTTTCTTCTTACTCTGATTCTGCGGCTTTGGCTTATCCTCCTGCTCCTCTTCGTCAAGGAACTCCTCATACTCATCGCCGTATTTCTCAGCCATTCTGCGCCTTGCCTCAGCGATCTTGCGCCTGTTCTCAGCCTGTATCTCAGCCTTGGACATTTTCTTTTCAGGCTCATCGTCATCATCGTCAGCAAGCTGCTTTCTTATCTCGGCAGGGCTTTTTCCGTCCTTTTCGAGCTGAGCCTCAGCCATTCTTTCTATCATTGTCTTTTTGCCGTTAGACTTATTCTTAGCTCTTTCAGCCTCGACCATAACAGCCACTTTTGCAGGGCTGTAAACTATGTTGAGTATAACTGTCTGGATAAGACCGAAAAGTGAAGAATAGCACCAGTAAAGACCGAGTCCCGCAGGATAGCTGAAACCGATCCACAGTGAGAATACAGGCAGGATGATAAATGTTATCTTCATACCCATACCCATAGCCTTGGCAGCCTCGGGGTTGTTCTTTTTCTGGAATATCTGCGATATGATAGTAACTGCTACCTGGAGAACGAACGAGATAACAGGGATTATCCATGTCATATCCTTGAATGAAGGGATAACGCCCATATCAAGTCCGAAGCTCTTATAGTCTATATCCTCGGCAGCCTTTCTTACGCTGTCGGGGAGAATATCGGCATATTTGCCACCCTCGTTGTTCACAAACGAGAATGTCATCAGCTCGGGACGTGAAGTTGCAAGGTTCTTTGAGATATTCTTTTCATCGAGCATAAATCTGTCGATATCCGGGTGAGCCTTTACAGCCTCCAATATCCTCTTGACCTGCTTATCCTCATCTTTGAGGTTTTTAGCAGCGTTCTTGCAGTTGTCGCTGTCAAGGAAATATTCAGAGAAAGCCTCGTATACCTCAGCATCCTTTTTGCCGTCCTTTTCAAACTTGAAAATGAACTTCTCAAAAACGGTCTTGTCCTTTAACTCTTCCTTTTCGCTGTCCGAAAGTGACAGCTTGTCCAGCTCTTCCTCGATATACTTTGTGTTGTCATCGCTGTGCATATCGCTTGAAACTACATAAAGCCCTGCAATAAGGTTATTTGAGTTGTTCAGCTCGTCCTTATCTGCATTTGATATATAAGTAAGCGGTCCGTAGATGATAGGGATAAGCGCAAACAGTATCACCATAGTGATTATCATCGGCAGACAGCTTGCCATCGGGTTTACGCCTGCTTTGGCATAAAGTGCCATCTGCTCCTCCTGGAGCTTCTGCTGGTTCTTGCCGTATTTCTTTTTGAGCTTTTCAAGCTCCGGTGCGAGCATTCCCATCTTTGCAGAGCTTTTCTGCTGCTTTACAGCCATAGGGAACACTATCAGTCTTGTTACGAACGTAAACAGCAAAAGTGCTATACCATAGTTCTTTACAACATAGTACAGCCCTTTCATTATCCATCCCAAAGGAGTTGCTATTATACCCATTCTTATCCTCCGTTTTCCGTCTTTAATTCATTTTATACATCTTTTTCTCTTACTATTATATTCTTTTTTCTTTTCGGTCTGAAATATGACAGCCTCAGCTTGTCCGGAACATAGTCCACTCCGCCAAGGCTCCACGGATTGCACCTGAGCAATCTCCATACCGTCAGCAAAAGTCCCTTGAAAAAACCATGCTTTGCAAATGCCTGCGCCGAGTATGCCGAACAGCTCGGGTAGTATTTGCACCTTGCAGGAAACAGCGGGCTTATAAACCTCTGATACAGCCTGACAAAAAAAATACCTATATATTTCATTATCGTCAATAATTATTTTTCCGTCTTATTGCGAGCTGTCTGCTGAGCACCGTCTGCTGCCACAGCCCTGTTCATTTCTTTTATCACTCTTGTGTTTATGAACTGTTCAATATCAGTGCTGCTTTTTTCGGCTATACCCTCTCTGCCGACAAATACAATGTCATAGCCTATCGGAAATACCTTTTCCGTATTTCTGTAAGCCGCCCTGATTATTCTTTTCACCCTGTTTCTCGTCACCGCATTGCCCAGCTTTTTCCCTGCGGTGATGCCAAGTCTGTTATAAGGCGACCTGTTCGGAAAGAAATGTACACACACCTCTTTGCAGCCCACACGTCTGCCCTTTCTGTAACAGCGCAAAAATCCGCCGTTATCTTTCAGGATAGTTGTAAAAAGCATCTCTTATTCTCTTATTTTCCACTTTAGTTTCTTACTTTTCCATATAACTAAAAACGACCTTACCCTTCAATTATTGAATGGTAAAGGTCGGTCAGAACGGGGTGTCGTTAAAAAATACCGATTATTTACCCCTTATGCCCATGAAAATCAAAGGCATTTGCTGTCCTCCGCCCGTTCAGGCGGAAAACAGTAATCTCACAGATCAACAGTCAGCGATCAGTAGCTCAGTCTTGCTCTGCCCTTTGCTCTTCTTCTTGCAAGCACCTTTCTGCCGTTAGCAGTTGCCATTCTCTTTCTGAAACCGTGAACCTTCTGTCTGTGAAGCTTCTTAGGCTGATAAGTTCTCAACATAATAGTCCATCCTCCTTTCAGTGTCTGTCGGGTAATATTTACACAAATATCACGCCGTCAGCTTCAATTTTACAAAGCTGACAAGTGATAACTCTTGACATAGCCCTTGTAAGTTTACATTATATCTTATTTTATACTCATTTGTCAAGCCCTTTTTGCAAAGTTTTTTTCCCTCTCATACAGTCATTTTGCCGTTTTTTAAAGCGCCTTTATTTAATTTTTTGTGTATTTATAATTATGAAATTGTTATAACTACAATATATTGTATCTGCTCGCCCTAATAATCACATATTTTGGGACTTTCCCTACCTGTCATTTTGCTCTCAAAAAAATACTATTATTTATATATATATGCTTGAAATTTTTCTGCGGTTGTGATATAATTATTTAGAATTGAGCATTGTGCCCTTTTGTTGATTTTCAGCATATTTTCAGGCGCATATACGACAAAAATTAAACGACAAAAATAAACGACTTCTATTGCGGAGGATCATATATGGATTCATTCAACGACGTATTTCTTGAAGTGCTCAGCTACTGCCACGACCACAAGACCGTGAGCGAGCCGGGCTATAATAAGTGGATAAAGATCCTTGAACCTTATAAATTTGAAAATAACACCGCTTATCTTCTTACGGATTCGGAGTTTACAAAGAACACTACCGAAACGAATTACGGCAGTATCATCAAGGAAGCCTTTGAAAATGTAATGGGCTTTGAGGTAGATGTAAAGATACTTGTAAAATCAAAAGAAGAAGAGCCGGAGCCTGAAAATGTGAGCGTTACTCCCGCAAAGTATTCCGAGAACCTCACTAACCTGCTCACCTTTGATAACTTTGTTCAGGGTGAATCCAACAAGCTCGCCTTTGCATTTGCAAAGACAGTTGCCAACAGGTATAACAATAACGATGATCTTTCAGATGTTAATACCATGCTTTTCAATCCGCTTATAATCTACGGCGATTCGGGGCTTGGCAAAACGCACCTGATGAAAGCTATCGAGTATGATGTTAAAAAGAACAATCCCGAGCTGAAGATAGTTTATACAACGGGCGAGAGCTTTATAAACGAGCTTGTAAAGGCACTTGAAACCAAAAATACCGTCAGCTTCCACGATAAGTACAGAAATGCAGATTATCTGCTGGTAGACGATATACAGACCATTGCAGGAAAGGAAAGGATGCAGGAGGAGTTTTTCCATACCTTCAACGACCTTTACAATGCAGGCAAGCAGATCGTTCTCACCTGCGATATACAGCCTTCAAAAATATCCAAGCTGCATGACAGGATACAGTCAAGACTTATCGACGGTATGCAGGTGGATATCACACCGCCTGATCTTGAAACAAGAATGGCTATCATCAAAAGCAAGGCTGAAAGACTTGATCTTCATCTTTCCGAAAGCGTTACAAGAGTTATCGCCGAAAAGATAAAGAGCAATGTGCGTCAGATAGAGGGAACTATCAAAAAGATCAAAGCCCTCACCATATATACCAATGAACAGCCTACCATCTCAATGGCGCAGAGAGTCATCAAAGAGATAATGATAGAGGATCATCCTGCGGAAATAACCGTTGAAAGAATAATCAGCGATGTTGCCGAAGCCTTTGACGTGACACCGGAGGATATCCTTTCCAAGAGCAGACAAGCTAAGGTATCGCTTGCAAGAAAGGTCGCTATATACATTATGAAAAATGTAAAAGGCATGACTTTTACCCAGATAGGCGATGCGCTCAATAAGAATCATTCCACTATGACTATCCACTTCAACGAAACTGAAAAGCTGCTCAACACAAACAAACCTCTCAAGGATAATGTTGATGATATAATCAAAAATCTCAGGGATAACTGAGATAAAATATGGACTTTTAAACTTTTTCAACACACTTTTCAACATTTATCCCTTACCGCAAAGCCTTTTGTGTAAGCAGGGTGAAAGATGAGCAAACATTTTTAACATCCGCTCACCTCTGATAAAAGTTTAAAAGCAGACAGAAACTTACATTTTCCGTCACGATTTTTAACAACGTTTTTAAAACTCAACACACCCTTTTTCAACATTTCCAACACCGTTTTACACTTTCGGTTTTTCCAACTTTTTTTCAACATTTTACGCCCGCATTTCCCACATCTCCCAAATCCCTTTACAAAATGCTTTCACCTATCTTCCAACACTTTCAACGCCTCTAATACTAATACTGAATAAATAAAAGATATTTATTTATATAAACCACACACAATTACCTCGTGAAAATAAGCACGAGTTGAAAAGGAGCATAAGATAATGAAATTTACCTGCGAGAAAAAAACTCTTATTGATGCTGTCAATAATGTTTCCAAAGCTATAACCGAGCGAGCACCCTTTCCTGCACTTGCGGGAATGAGACTTTCTCTGAACAAAACCGAGCTTGAGCTTACAGGATATAATATGGAGATAGGCATAAGAACAGTTATCAGCGTTGAAAGCTCGGATTACGGCCAGTGTATTATAGATGCAGGACTGTTTTCAAATATGCTCAGAAAAATGCCCGAGGATATCGTTATGATAGAGGTCTCGGGAAGCTATCAGGTAACTCTTTCAAGCGGCGTGACCACATTTAACCTTATCGCTGCCAATGCCGATGAATACCCCGAGCTTCCGCTGATAAATTCCGATGAAAGTATAAAAATACCTCAGAGCGTGCTCAAAAATATGATAGAGCAGTCCGTTTTTGCTGTTGCAACTACGGATATGAAGCCTATACTCAAAGGCGAGCTTTTTGAGATAGAGGACAATAAGCTGGTGCTTGCAGCTATCGACGGTTACAGACTTGCGGTAAGAAGCGAACCTATCAAATATGACGGCGTTAAAAAATTCGTCGTTCCTGCTTCTACCCTTTCTAAAATAACCGAGCTTCTCGGGGACGATCCCGATGAAACAGCAGAGCTTTGCCCTACACTTAAACATATAATTTTCAACATAAGCGGCTATATGGTGTATTCAAGGCTGCTTGAAGGTGAGTTCCACCCGTATAAGTCGGCTATCCCGACAGAAAGCAAGACCGAAGTGATCGTGGACAGAAAACAGCTCATAGCTACGCTTGAAAGAACTATGCTCATCATCAATGACAGAGCACCTTCACCTGTTAAATGCTACTTTGAGAACAATAACCTCAAAATCAACTGCAAGACCTCAATAGGAAAAATTTCCGATGAGATCTCCGCTTCAATGACAGGTCCCGTTATCGAGATAGGCTTTAAGTGCAAGTATCTCCTTGATCCGCTCAAGGTCATCGACGATGACAGAGTAAAGCTGCAGATGAACGGAAGTCTGCTGCCGATGAAAATAGTTTCCTGCGAGGATAAGGATAATTATACCTACCTTGTTCTCCCCGTAAGACTGCCTAAGGACTAATAATTATGAAAACTGCCGAAATAAAAATAAAGACCGAGTTCATCAAGCTCGACCAGCTGCTGAAATTTGCAGGAATGACCGATACGGGCGGTATCGCTAAGGAGATAATCGCCGAGGGAAGAATAAAGGTCGGCGGAGAGGTCTGCACGATGAGGGGCAAAAAAATAAGGCCCGGCGATAAGGTGCAGATAGATGAGCTTGATACAGAGATAGTCGTTGTGAAATAAAATTATGTATATAACCCGAATATATGCCGACGGCTTCAAAAATCTGAAAAGCGTCGATATAATACCGCATGAAAAACTCAATATCTTCTGCGGAAGGAACGCTCAGGGCAAAACAAATCTCATCGAAGCCCTGTGGCTGTGTACAGGCGTGCGCTCTTTCAGGAACAGCAAGGATAAAAGCATGATAGCTATCGGCAGGGATATAATGGATATCCGTGTTGAATTTGAGGATAAGTTCAGAAAACAGACCGTGAGATATGCAATGGAGAGAAATAATCTCCGTGATAAAGGCTTGTATCTCAACGGCGTTAAGGTGAGAACTCCCTCAAAGCTGTTCGGACAGCTCGATTGTGTCATCTTCACGCCCGAGGACCTTGAAATATCAAAAGGCTCTCCCGATAACAGAAGACAGTTTCTCGACCTGTGCGTCAGCCAGATAAAGAACAATTACGCAAATGTCTGCGCCAAGTATGACAGGATAATCGAGCACAGAAATGCACTGCTCAAAAATATCTCACTTGGCAAAAGCTCAAAAGAGGAGCTTGAAAGCTGGGATATCCAGCTGGCACAGCTTGGCTCGTATATATCGCTTTTAAGATATAACTACACAAGAAAGCTCGATGCTTTCACAGCAAAGCTGTATAATGAGATCTCTCAGGGAAAGGAAAGATCATCGGTCGAGTATTATTCCACCGTCTTTTCAAGCCTTGAGGGAAGAAAGGATTATGCAGGCGATCTTGCACAGGAGTATATGAGCGTGCTAAAAGCAAATACCGATGAGGATATCCGTTCGGGCTTTACCATGAAGGGTGTCCACAGAGATGATATAATCACACGCATCAACGGGCTTATGTGCAGAGATTACGCTTCGCAGGGACAGCACAGAAGTATGTGCCTTGTCCTTAAACTTGCCCAGGCTTATATCCTTGCGCAGGAAAGCGGAGATCCGCCGTGTATCCTGCTTGATGACGTTCTGAGCGAGCTTGATGAGAACAGGCAGAAGTTCGTGCTTTCAAAAATAGACGGTATGCAGGTATTTATCACCTGCTGCGACAGCAATATCCCGTTTGGCAGGGATCAGCACGGAAAAATGTTCATCATCGAGGGCGGAAAAATAAAGAAGCAGAAACGAAGGGAAAGGTAAGCGATGTATCTTCATCTCGGAAACGACTATGTGGTAAACGATAAGGATATTATCGGCATATTTGATATAGAAAGAACGTCGGTCTCGCAGATAACAAAGCAGTTCCTTGCAGGCGCTTCAAAAAATGCAAGGGTAGTCACCTGCTCTTATGAAATGCCAAAGAGCTTTGTTGTGTGCCTTGATAAAGACCTGACTGAAACAGTCTATATCTCACAGCTTGCCTGCTCCACCCTGCTGAAAAGACACAGGAAGTATTCTCAATAAACTGTTGGGAAGACCCCTTTTGAAAAAGGGTTACTTCCCAAACCCATCTCCTAAAACTTTTAATTATTTTCGATACTTGGGCATATAAGCCCAAGCACCGAAAATGACTGAGAGTTTAGAAAAGAGTTGAAAAATAATTCTTTTCAGAAGGATCTCTCAATAGCTTATAGACAATAATTTCTTTGCCTGCCAAAAGGCATAGTAAAAAGCAGATATGATTTGTAAAAAATAAATGACTTGATATATAAACCGAAACGGAGGATAAAAAATTGGATAACAATCTGGAAAACATCTCACAGGTGGATAAGACCAATAATTACGACGAAAACCAGATACAAGTGCTCGAAGGACTTGAAGCCGTAAGAAAAAGACCGGGTATGTATATCGGTTCAACAGGCGCAAGGGGACTTCATCATCTTGTGTATGAGATAGTCGATAACGCTATCGACGAGGCTCTTGCAGGCTATTGTACACAGATAGATGTCGAGATACTTGAGGGAGATGTTATCAGGGTGACCGATAACGGCAGAGGTATCCCGACAGGAATACATCCCAAGGAGGGCATCTCTGCGGCAACGGTAGTTTATACTATCCTGCACGCAGGCGGAAAGTTCGGCGGCGGCGGATATAAAGTCGCAGGCGGACTCCACGGCGTTGGTGCATCTGTCGTGAATGCACTTTCCGAATATCTTGAGCTTACCGTTTATGACGGAACCAATGTGCATTTCCAGCGCTTTGACAGGGGCAATTACAGCGAACCTCTCAAGGTGATAGGACAGACTGATAAAACAGGAACTATGGTCACCTTCAAAGCCGACCCCGAGATATTCCAGGAGACCACGCATTATGATTACGAGGTGCTTGAAAAAAGACTTCGTGAGCAGGCGTTCCTCAATGCAGGCATAAAGATAGTCTTTTCCGATAAGCGTGAACCCGATAATGAAAAAAGCGAAACTCTGCATTATGAGGGCGGTATAAGACAGTTTGTCGAGCATATCCACAAAACAAGAGGAGTCGAGGCACTTTCCGAGGAGGTCATCTATGTCAGCGGAAATCAGGACGATATGTTCGCTGAGGTAGCTTTGCAGTACAACGATACCTACAACGACCTTATCCTCTCGTTTGCAAACAATATCCACACGCCCGACGGCGGTTCGCATGAAACAGGCTTCCGTGTGGCACTTACAAGAGTCATAAACGAGTACGGCAAAAAGTTCGGCTATTTAAAGGACGGCGACAAGCTGCTTGCCGAGGACGTTCGTGAGGGACTTACCGCAATAGTTTCGGTCAAGCTCACAAACTGCGAGTTTGAGGGACAGACAAAGGGCAGGCTCGGCAATCCAGAGGTAAGACCTTTTGTCGATAAGCTGGTTACCGAAAAGCTCATGAACTACTTTGAGGAAAATCCGCCTGTTGCAAAGGCTATCTTTGATAAGTCCGTTCAGGCGCAGAAGGCAAGAGAAGCCGCAAAGAAAGCAAGAGAGCTTACAAGAAGAAAGAGCGCACTTGAATCATCAAGTCTGCCGGGCAAGCTGGCAGACTGCTCCGAAAGAGATGCTTCCGTGACCGAGATATACATCGTCGAGGGAGATTCTGCGGGCGGTTCCGCAAAGGAAGGCAGGGACAGAAAGTTCCAGGCTATCCTGCCTTTGTGGGGAAAAATGCTCAACGTTGAAAAAGCAAGAATAGACAGAGTTTACGGAAATGACAAGCTGTCGCCTGTTGTTACCGCACTTGGAACGAGCATCGGCGAGGACTTTGATCTGAGCAAGCTGCGCTACGGCAAGGTCATCATCATGGCGGATGCCGATGTTGACGGTTCTCATATCAGAACGCTGCTGCTGACATTCTTCTTCAGATTTATGCGTCCGCTTATCGAGCACGGTCATGTTTACCTTGCACAGCCGCCGCTTTTCAAGGTGCAAAAGGGCAAGCAGTTCAGGTATGCCTACACCGATGCGCAGCGTGACAGATATATCGCAGAGTTCTCCGCAAACGGCGGAAAGGTCAATGTGCAGAGATACAAGGGTCTTGGTGAAATGGATCCTATGCAGCTGTGGGAAACTACTATGGACCCCGAAACAAGAACTATGATAAGAGTAACTATGGAGGACGCTGTAAAAGCTGACGAGATATTTACTATCCTTATGGGCGATAAAGTCCAGCCAAGAAAAGAGTTCATTGAGAAAAACGCAGAATATGCTAAAGAGTTGGATGTTTAATATCCGAAATTATCACGGCGTATTGTCGGATAATTGAGGGAAACCCTTTTGAAAAAGGGTTATCCCTCAAACTCCCTTCCTAAAACTTTTAATGATTTTTCGCCGCAGAGAGTCTGCGACTCTCCGCAACGAAAAATAACTAAGGGTCAGAAAAGAGCATAAGAACAGCACTTTCAGAAGAATTGCCCTTAGTTATCAGACAGTATGCCGAAATAAGCTCGGATATCAGATATCAAATCCTTAGCATACACCACATTGTTTTCAAAAACAAGGAAAGGTCTTTTAAATAATATGGCGGAGAAAAACGATTTCAAGAGCTTTGAGGAAAAAGAACTCGAAGAATACGAAAAACAGGCTCAGCAGGAAGCCGACAGCTTCAATGAGCCGCCTATGCTGACTATCGACTACGATGTTAAAAACGATGAGGAGAACAGGGCTTTCAAAGCCTATCAGAAAAAGTTCGTTTATCCCCACAATATCAAGGTAACAGCCGCTTTCAGCGTTGTTGCCGCAGCTTTCATCGTTTCGATAATCAAATACCCCAACAGCTATCTTAACTATGTTCTGCTTGCCGTGTGCGTTATGGCTATCGTGCTCACATGGTATAACAGCTTCAGGATAAGAAAATACCTCGTAAGAGCTTTAAAGGAGCTTGAGGGCGACAAGTACCGCTTCACCCTTTACGAAAGCGGATTTACTATCGAAACGCTCGTTTCCGAGGAGGAAAAGCAGGCTGAGGATTATGTTCCCATAAAGCCACGCAGAGTCCACCTGGGAGATAACAGCGATATAAACAACGATACCGTCGAGGTCATCGAAAATGACGAGATGTTTATAATAATTCTTGAAAAGGAAACCTTTTATGTGCTGTGCAAACGCCTTATGAGCGAGCAGGAGCAGACTATCCTGCGTGATAAATTCACAGGCGAGCTTGCCGAGGGTTACCATCTTATAACTGATAAGTAATTCAATTTTTATATGCTTTCTTTCTACTAAATATGCACCCGAAGGGGTTTGGACGGGCGCAAATTTGCGGAAAGCCCCCAAGATTAAAGAAGCAAATTATGATTAAAACAATAATCAGGATAGATAATTTCCGTAAAAGCGGAAGAATGGAGTTGAAATTTTTTGAGCGATTACAATGTTATTGACACAGATGTCGAAAAGATAATGAAAGAATCGTTTATCCAGTATTCAATGGCTGTTATCGTATCCAGAGCACTGCCTGATGTCCGTGACGGCTTGAAGCCGGTACACAGGCGTATCCTGTATACGATGTACGAAAACGGGCTAACACCCGATCAGCCGTACAGAAAGTGCGCTGATACGGTAGGTTCTGTGCTGGGTAAATACCACCCTCACGGTGATGCTTCCGTTTATGATGCCCTTGTGCGACTTGCACAGAGCTTTTCACTGAGGTATCCGCTTGTTGACGGTCACGGTAACTTCGGTTCGGTGGACGGAGATCCCCCGGCTGCATACCGTTATACCGAAGCAAAAATGGCGAAAATGTCCGTCAATATGCTTACCGATATCAACAAGGAAACTGTTGATTTCCAGTCCAACTACGATGACAGATTGAAAGAACCTGTTGTTCTGCCTTCAAGGTTCCCTAACCTGCTTTGCAACGGTTCAACGGGTATCGCCGTTGGTATGGCAACAAATATACCGCCGCACAACCTGCACGAGATAATCGAGGGCATGAAGTGCGTTATGAAAAACCCCGACTGCACGCTTGATGAGCTTATGGAGCACGTCAAGGGACCTGATTTCCCGACAGGCGGAATAATCATGGGCAGAGCGGGCATAAGAGCAGCCTACGGCACAGGCAGGGGCAAAATAACTCTGCGCTCACAGACATCTATCGAGGAGATAAACGGCAGGAACTGCATCGTTGTCACCGAGATACCGTATATGGTCAATAAAGCAAGGCTTTGCGTTTCTATCGCTGATCTTGTAAAGGAAAAGCGCATTGACGGCATACATGACCTCAACGATGAATCGGGCAAGGACGGTATGCGTATCGTCATCAAGCTCAAAAAGGACGCAAATCCGCAGGTAGTGCTCAACAAGCTGTTCTCATATACTCAGCTTCAGGATACCGTCGGCGTGAATATGCTTGCGCTTGTGAACGGCATACCGAAGATACTTACGCTCAAGGAGTGCCTTGAACAGTATATCGACTTCCAGGTAGATGTAATAACCAGGCGCACAAAGTTTGACCTGAGAAAAGCCAAAGAGCGTGAGCATATCTTAAAAGGCCTTGTTATCGCACTTGATAATATCGACGAAGTCGTTGAGATAATGAAGTCCTCAAAGAACGTTCCCGAGGCTAAGGAAAGACTTTGCGAAAGATTCGGACTTACCGAGATACAGGCAGATCATATCGCCCAGATGACACTGGGAAGACTTACAGGTCTTGAAAGACAAAAGATAATCGACGAGCTGGCTGAGATAGAGCTTAAAGTCGCAGATCTTGAGGATATCCTTGCAAATCATCAGAGAGTGCTGGATATCATCATTCAGGAGGTCGAGCTGATACAGGATAAGTTCGGTGACGAGAGAAGAACAAGGATCGAAAATGTCAGCGGTGAGGTGGATATCGAAGACCTTATCCCCGAGGAAGAGAGCTTTGTTACCTATACCAAGGACGGCTATATCAAGAGAACGCCGATAAGCGAGTACCATGCTCAGAAGCGTGGAGGCAGAGGCGTAACAGGTATGAAGCAGCGTGAGGACGACTACGTTGAGGAGATGTATACCTGCTCAACTCACGACTTTATGCTGTTTATCTCCAACAAGGGCATTATGTACAAGCTCAAGTGCTATGAGCTCCCCGAAGGCTCAAAGGCATCAAGAGGTACAAATATCGTCAACGTTCTCCCTCTTGAAAACGATGAGAAGATCGCCGCAATGATAAAGACCGACTCGTTTGACGAGGGTAAGTTCATCGTTATGGTCACCAAAAACGGCAAGATAAAGAGAACTCCGCTTTCAGCCTATAAGAATGTCCGCAAGAACGGACTCAGAGCTATCGGACTTGACGAGGGCGACCAGATAGCAGGCGTGAGAATGACCAGCGGAAAGAACCAGCTTATCGTTGCAACATATAACGGCTACGCTATCCGCATAAATGAAACGGATATAAGAGAAATGTCAAGAACAGCCCACGGCGTAAGAGCAATAAAGCTGCGTGAGGGCGACTATGTCGTTTCTATGGCGAGAGTGCGTGACGGTGCAGCAGTGCTTACCGTATCCGAAAACGGACTGGGAAGACGTGTCGCACTTGAAAGCTACCGTGTGCAAAAGCGTGGCGGCTACGGCATGATGAACTATAAAAACGGCAGTGTCTGCGGCATCAAGGTCGTTGATGATGAGGACGATATCATCATGATCTCCACCGACGGAGTCGTAATAAGGATAAGAGCCTGCGATATAAGCATCATGGGCAGATATTCACGAGGCGTAAGACTTATGAAGGTCGGCGAGGACGGCAAGGTAGTTGCGTTCACAAGGACCGAGCATGAGGAAGATGCCGAGATAACCGAGGTCGAGCAGGCATCAGCCGAGGACATCGCACAGGCAGCCGAGGAGGAAGCAGGCGAGGTCATCACCGAGGACGAAGAGCCGGACGACGAGGAATAATTATTTTCAGGGATATGGAATAACAGCCATATCCCTGTATTTGATTGAAATAAAGTTTAAACTGCAAAAAATGCACAATGCATCACGAAAGGAAAAGCTATGACAACAGTAAAAGACATCTATGAGCATATCAACGGGATAGCACCGTATTCGTTGCAGGAAAGCTACGATAACAGCGGACTTTGCGTGGGCGACAGCGACCGAGAGGTAACAAAGGCGCTCATCGCACTTGATGTTACAAAGGATATTATCGCTCAGGCGCAGCAGGAAGGCGCACAGCTGATCATCACCCACCACCCCGTTATCTTCCGTGCCCTTAAAAGCATAAGCAGCACAAGCGCAGTGGGAATGCTGCTCTCATCGGGAATATCTGCGCTCAGCGCCCACACCAACTTTGACAGCGCCGTTATGAACGATATACTTTGCAAAAAGCTATCTCTCGTTCCCGCAGGAGCTATCTGCGAGGAAAACGGCGTAGGTATGGGCTGCGTGTGCGAGCTTGAAAAGGAAATGACTGCAAAGGAGCTTGCAGATCACGTCCGCAGCAGGCTGGGCAATGTTGTGGTGCGCTATAACGACCTTGAAAAAACAGCGCAGTATAAGGGTAAAAAGCTCACCAGAGCAGCCGTTTGCTCGGGCAGCGGAGCGAGCTTTAAAGGGGCAGCCATAGCCAAAGGCTGCGATGTCCTCATAACAGGGGATGTAAAGCACGATGTATTCATAGATGCGCAGAACGAGGGCTTTTGCGTAATGGATGCAGGGCATTTCCACACCGAGAATATCTTCTGCGAGTTTATGAAAAACGAGCTTTCACAGCATTTCAAGGAAGTTGAGTTTGCAGTGGCGCAAAACAATGTTGATGTAGTTTCATACAGCATTTAAATTAAAAAGCATCCCGAAAGGAAAACCTACAATGGCTTTAGACGGAATATATCTTAGCAGGATAAAAAACGAGCTTGGTCAGCTTATCGACAGCCGTGTCGATAAAATACACCAGCCGTCAAGAGAAGAGCTTATCATCAGCATGAGGACTCGTGAGGGCGTGAAAAAACTGCTGTTCAATTCAGCCTCAGGCTCGGCAAGGGTGCACCTTACCGATGCCGAGATAGAAAACCCACGCACACCGCCGATGTTCTGTATGCTCATGCGTAAGCATCTCAGCGGCGCACGCCTTGCTGCTGTGCGGCAGGAGGGCTTTGAAAGAATACTTTTCTTTGATTTTGATGCCACCAACGAAATGGGCGATAAGGTCGCATTAACGCTGGTCTGCGAGATAATGGGAAGAGTATCCAACCTTATCCTTGTCAGCGAACAGGGTAAGGTCATCGACAGCATAAAACGTGTCAGTCAGGAGCTTTCTTCTGTCAGAACGGTGCTCCCCGGCGTTATGTATACCACACCGCCCAGACAGGACAGGCTCAATTTCTTTGAATGTACTGCACAGCAGCTTTCGCAGCGCCTTGCGCTCTCGGGCGGCAGCGAGCTTTCAAAAGCCCTGCTCACCACCTTTGAGGGAATTTCCCCCGTATTTGCAAGGGAAATGAGCTTTGCCTGCACTCACGGCAGCGACATCGGCGCAAACGAGATAACAGGCAGCCGTTTTGATGACCTGTGGGCTTATATCGGAAAAATACGCTCGCAGCTGCTTGAGGGAACAAATACCTATACCCTGCTCAGCACCGATGAGGGCGTGATGAAGGACTTTTGCTTCTGCGATGTTGCCCAGTACGGCAGCCTTATGAAAAAAGCGTCATTTGACTCCCCCTGCAAGCTGCTGGACAGGTTCTATACACAGCGTGATGCCTTTTCCCGAACCAAGCAAAAAGCAGCCGACCTTTTCAAGCTGCTCACCAACGCTATCGAAAGAACACGCCGCAGGACCGAGAACCAGCGCCTTGAGCTTGAGGAGTGCGCAAACAGAGATGAACTGCGTGCAAACGGCGATATGATAATGTCAAACCTGTATCTGATAAAAAAAGGCGATAAGCAGCTCACCGCACCGGATATTTTCGGTGACAGCTCTAAGACCGTGACTATCCCCCTTGATGCAAGGCTCTCCCCCGTTGAGAATGCGCAGAGGTATTATAAAGAATACCGCAAGCTCGGCGCTGCAAAGGAAAAGCTCACCGAGCTCGTCAGAAACGGCGAGGAGGAAGCACAATATCTCGACAGCGTACTTGAAGCGCTCACACGGGCAAGAAGCGAAAGCGAGATAGCCGAGCTTCGTGAGGAGCTTGCCCAGCAGGGCTATGTGAGAAGACAGAAAAATAAGACCAAGCTGCCGCCCGCACAGCCGCCTATGCAGTTCGTTATCTCCGGCTTTACCGTCAGGGTGGGAAGAAATAATAAGCAGAACGATAAGCTCACCTGTAAGGATTCCGAAAAAACTGATGTCTGGCTGCATACCAAGGATATCACAGGCAGCCATACCGTCATTTCCGCTAAGGGCGAGAGCGTCCCCGATGATGTGATAAGAACAGCCGCACAGCTCGCAGCGCATTTTTCCAAAGCCAAGGATTCCTCTCAGGTCGGTGTAGACTATACCCTGATAAAGTATGTCAAAAAGCCTGCCGGAGCAAAACCGGGCATGGTCATCTTCACGAATAATAAAACTCTCTATGTCACACCGCTCAGCGATGAGCAGGCACAGCAGCTGAAAAAATAAGCACACGGCGAATAAATTTTTTCTTTGAACAAAGCTGTCGAAAAAGGACTTGTGTATCGGTAAAAATGTTATAAAACCGCTTTAAAGCGGTACTTCGATTTGTTGAATTAGTATGTGCCGATAAAGTCGTATCTCTATTGACTTTTAGAGGAAAAAGCGGTATAATTGAAATTGCCGGAAATCAAATTAATTGGAGGTTTTTCAAATGGGAAGAGTTTACAACTTTAGCGCAGGCCCGGCTGTACTTCCTGAGGAAGTGCTCAAAGAGGCTGCAGAGGAAATGCTCGATTATAAGGGCACAGGCATGAGTGTTATGGAAATGTCACATCGCTCAAAGGCTTATGATACTATCATCAAAGAGGCTGAGCAGGATCTTCGTGATCTTATGAACATTCCTGATAACTATAAGGTCATCTTCAGACAGGGCGGAGCAAGCCTTCAGTTTGCAGAGGTACCTATGAACCTGATGAAGAACGGTAAGGCTGCATATATCATCACAGGTCAGTGGGCTAAAAAGGCTGCTGCCGAGGCAGAAAAGTACGGTGAGGTAGTAAAGGTAGCATCATCTGCCGATAAGACCTTCTCCTATATCCCCGATTGCTCTGACCTTGATATCCCCGAGGATGCAGACTATGTTTATATCTGTGAGAACAATACCATTTACGGAACAAAATATAAAACTCTGCCCAACACAAAGGGACATGAGCTTGTAGCAGACGTATCGTCATGCTTCCTGAGCGAGCCTATCGACGTAACAAAGTACGGCGTAGTATACGGCGGCGTTCAGAAGAATGTAGGACCTGCAGGCGTACAGATCGTTATCGTTCGTGAGGATCTTATCGCAGACGGCCCGGCATTTGACAAGACACCAACAATGATGAACTGGAAGATCCAGGCTGATAATGATTCGCTCTATAACACACCGCCATGCTACGGCATCTATATCTGCGGAAAGGTATTCAAGTGGATCAAGAAGATGGGCGGCCTTGAGGGCATGAAAGTCCATAACGAGAAAAAGGCTAAGATCCTTTACGATTTCCTTGACAGCTCCAAGCTCTTCAAGGGCACAGTAGTTGAAAAGGACAGATCGCTTATGAACGTTCCTTTCGTAACAGGTGATGAGGAGCTTGACAAGAAGTTTGTAGCCGAGGCAAAGGCAGCAGGCTTTGAAAACCTCAAGGGTCACAGAACTGTCGGCGGAATGAGAGCATCTATCTACAATGCAATGCCTATCGAGGGCGTTGAAAAGCTGGTAGATTTCATGAAGAAGTTCGAGGCAGAGAACGCTAAGTAATAGAAATCTTATGCATACGGGGCAGCAAATGCTGTTCCGTGTGCTTAACTTTTTAGAAGACAACAAATTTGGGTCTTATATATTGTTCGTCAAACCCGTAGGGTTTGAGGAAAAGAACTGCTGCACAGAGGAAGGGAAAGCCCTCTCTTGCAGGGCTTTCCCTCTTTAAAAACAGTCCGCCGGACTATTTTTAAATTCACCCTTTGCGGAGCGCCTGACGGCAGGAGATTTCGCTGACTGCGGTCAGCGACACGGGCGCCGCCCGTGACCCGCAAGCCTTTTTTGCGAGAAAAGGCTTGACCGAAAAACCTGTTATTATATACGATTTTCAAGTTTGTCCGTTAATAAAACTTTTTCGGAAAGAGGTAAGGAAAAATGGTTAACGTATTGACACTCAATAAGATCGCTGCAGTCGGCACAAGCAGACTCGGAAGCGATTATAACGTAACAGATAACTGCGACGCTCCTGAGGCAATAATGGTGCGCAGCGCCAAAATGCACGATATGGAGTTCAAGGATAACCTGCTTGCAATAGCAAGAGCAGGCGCAGGCACAAACAATATCCCCGTTGATAAGTGCGCTGAGCAGGGTATCGTAGTTTTCAATACACCAGGCGCAAACGCTAACGCCGTTAAGGAGCTTGCAGTATGCGGTCTTCTGCTGGCTTCCAGAAAGATCCCCGAGGCTATCGAGTGGGCAAAAACACTCAAGGGCCAGGGCGATGAGGTAGGCAAGCTCGTAGAAAAAGGCAAGTCCAACTTTGCAGGCAACGAGATAATGGGCAAAACACTCGGACTTATCGGTCTTGGCGCTATCGG
>OCTX012239530.1_pt1 | contig 19451 bp, 11 predicted proteins | sample 1539691 | NCBI WGS metagenome assembly OCTX01 (sample SAMN02144231, study PRJEB22623) | gut metagenome | biome: sheep rumen | host: Ovis aries | place: New Zealand
CTACAACTTTTTAGCAAAAAAGGCTCAGATGAGACTTTACAATTTAGGACTACGCTTCTTTTTCTTCTTTTGCATTCTCCTTCTGAACTCTTCCTCGGCTGGGTCATAGACGGGGTTAGAGGTATCGAACAATCCCATAGAATTAGAAAAGTTTAACTGTCAGACAAGGCTCAAAAGGGTTCTTGCTCTGGCAAGCGGCATGGCCGAGTCCGATTTAGAGACCTAACTCTTGCACCAATCCGCATCAAATTGCCTTTTCCCTTCGTCCTTAGATTCCCCATTATTCCCCGTCTTGCCTTTATTTCACGGTCATTCTGCGTTAATCTTCGAAAATTGCTCGTTTGTTACAACCTTTTTTCGTAACTTTGCAGCCCAAAAACGAACGATAAGCTATGTATTTCACCGGTATCATCATTGCCATCTGTACGTTCCTGACCATCGGCATCTGGCACCCCGTCGTCATCAAGACGGAATACCATTGGGGCACCAAGCCCTGGGTCATTTATCTGGCCATCGGACTGGCCTGCATCATCGGAGCACTGTTCATCGAGAACACCATCATTTCGTCGGTCGTCGGCGTATTCGGCGCTTCGGCTCTCTGGGGCATCGGCGAACTGTTCGCCCAGCGCCGACGCGTACTGAGGGGCTGGTTCCCCATGAACCCTAAACGCAAGCACGACTATGAAGACGCTGCTGATACTGGTCGGTAAAACCACCGACCGCCACTTTCAGGCTGCCATCAGCGACTATGTTGGGCGAATCGGCCACTACATGCCTTTCGAGCTGGTGACGATTCCCGAGCTGAAGGCCACGCGCAGCCTGACTGAGGAGCAGCAGAAGTCGGCCGAGGGCGACCTGATCATCAAATTGTTGCAGCCGACCGACACGGTGGTGCTGCTCGACGAGCACGGCAGCGAACTGCGCAGCATAGAACTGGCCCGCTGGCTGGAGCGGAAACGCAATACGGCCCGCCGACTGGTGTTTGTTGTCGGAGGGCCGTATGGATTCTCAGAGGCTGTCTATGCGCGCGCCAATGAGAAATTGTCACTCTCGCGCATGACGTTCTCTCACCAGATGGTACGCCTCATATTCGTCGAGCAAATCTATCGCGCATGTACCATAATTAAAGGTGAGCCTTATCATCACGAATAACCGGGTTTAGAGGTCGTTGTAGTTCTGCACGCTGAACGTTGTGGTGCGCATGTCGCCGGTCTCGTAGCCACGCTTCAGCCAGCGCTTGCGCTGGTCGCTCGTGCCGTGGGTGAACGACTCGGGAGTGGCACGACCCTGTGCCTTCTTCTGCAGCCAGTCGTCGCCGATGGCCTTGGCCAGTTCCAGACCTTTCTCCAGGTCGCCATACTCCATAGAGCCAAACATCTCGTTGTCGTAGTGGGCCCAGACGCCGGCATAGTAGTCGGCCAACAACTCCAGGCGGACGCTGATCTGGTTGGCACGCACCTTGTCAGTACGGCTCATGGCCTGGTGGGCCTCGTTCAGCGTGCCGAGCAGGTATTCCACGTGGTGACCAATCTCGTGGGCAATGACGTAGGCATAGGCGAAGTCACCACCCTCGACGCCCAACTGGCGTTTCATCTGGGTGAAGAACGACAGGTCAACATACAGCTTCTGGTCGCCAGAACAGTAGAACGGACCGACGGCTGCCGTTGCCGAGCCACAGGCCGACTGTACCTGATTAGAGAACAGCACCAGCGTGGGCGACGTGTAGGTACGGCCCATCTCTTGGAACACCTTAGTCCACACATCCTCAGTGCCTGCCAGGATCTGGCTCGACAGCTTGGCGAGCTCCTGCTCCTCCTCGGTGAACTCCTGCTCGCCGACGGTCTCCGTGCGCTGCGACATCTGCTCCTGGACGCCCTGCACGACGGCCTGCATCGGGTCGCCACCGCTCATCCAGGCAAACAAGGCGGCAATCAGAATACCTCCGAGGCCGCCGACTCCTACTTTCGCTCCTGTGCTCATTCCGCGGCGATCTTCCACGTTAGAGCTCTCTCTTCTTCCACTTAATCTCATAGTTTTTGTTTTTTGATTAATTTAAATTTTGCTTGCAAAGATAAGAAAAAAATAATAAATCGGCAAATTCAGACACATTTTCTTTGCCGTTAGCACGTTTTTTTGTACTTTTGCAGTCAAAATTGTAAACAGCAAATAGTAAATCCATAAATAGTAAATCATTTTTATGTTAACACTCAAACTCATCAGTGAGGAAACTGAACGTGTCATTAAAGGCCTTGAGAAGAAGCACTTCAACGGTGCTCGACAGGCCATCGAACAAGTATTAGCCGTAGACAAGCAGCGGCGTGAGGCTCAGCAGCAGCTTGACCAGAACCTGAGCGAAGCCAAGAAGATGGCCGCACAGATAGGGGCGCTCATGAAGCAGGGCCAGAAGGACGAGGCCGAAGCCATCAAGGCAAAGGTTTCGGGTCTGAAGGAGACCAACAAGCAGCTGGAGGAGCAGATGAACCAGGCCCAGGAGCAGATGACCACGCTCCTCTGCCAGATTCCCAACATCCCCTACGACGAGGTTCCCGAGGGAGCAGCCGCCGAGGACAACCGCGTGGTGAAATCAAACCTGAAGGAATGCACCCCAGAGGACACCGTGGGCAACTGGAACGTCAACCCACAGCTGGGACTGGCCAATCCGCTGCCCCACTGGGAACTGGCCAAGAAGTACAACCTCATCGACTTTGATCTGGGTGTGAAGATTACGGGTGCTGGATTCCCAGTCTACATCGGCAAGGGCGCCCAGCTGCAGCGTGCCCTGATCAACTTCTTCCTGGCCGAGGCCGCCAAGAGTGGATATACCGAGATCATGCCGCCGACGGTGGTCAACGCTGCTTCGGGCTACGGCACGGGTCAGCTGCCTGACAAGGAGGGCCAGATGTATCACTGCGAGGTAGACGACTTCTACCTCATCCCCACGGCCGAGGTGCCCGTTACCAATATCTATCGCGACGTCATTCTCGACGAGGCCCAGCTGCCTGTCAAGAACTGCGCCTACACGGAGTGCTTCCGCCGCGAGGCTGGCTCCTACGGCAAGGACGTGCGCGGTCTGAACCGTCTGCACGAGTTCTCGAAGATTGAGATTGTACGCATCGACAAACCTGAGCACTCCAAGGAGAGCCACCGCGAGATGCTCGACCACGTTGAAGGACTGCTCAAGAAGTTAGAGCTTCCCTATAGAATTTTGCTCTTATGCGGTGGCGATCAGTCGTTTACCAGCGCCATCTGCTACGACTTCGAGGTCTACAGCGAGGCACAGGGCCGCTGGCTCGAGGTGTCGTCGGTATCGAACTTCGACACCTATCAGGCCAACCGTCTGAAATGCCGCTACCGCCGTCAGGACACCAAGAAGACAGAGCTCTGCCATACCCTCAACGGCTCGGCCTTGGCACTGCCACGTATCGTTGCCGCCCTGCTCGAAAACAACCAGACGCCTGAGGGCATACGCATACCCAAGGCACTGGTGCCCTACACCGGCTTCGACCTTATTTCGTAAAACAACAAGAATATAGCTATGAAACTGAACGACATACTGAGCGGACAGTTTAATACCGCAGAATGGGAAGCCAAGGGCTATGAGCTTCCGAAGTTCGACATTGCAAAAGTGCGCGAGAAGACGGCCAAGGAGCCGACGTGGGTGCACTTCGGCGGCGGAAACATCTTCCGGGCTTTCCCTGCTGCCATCCTGAACGACGCACTCAACACGGGCCGTTACGACCGGGGCGTCATCGTGGCCGAGACCTTCGACTTCGAGGTCATCGACAAGGCCTACGCGCCCTACAATAACCTGTCGCTGCTGGTCAGCCTGCAGTCAACAGGCACCATTGAGAAAAAGGTGATTGCATCGGTGACAGAGGCCCTGAAGGCCGACCCGCAGTTCGATGACTGGAAGCGTCTGGTCGAGATATTCCGCAATCCGTCGCTGCAGATGATTTCGTTCACCATCACCGAGAAAGGCTACACCTACAACGACGCCGACCTGGCCCGCGGGCTGACACCCATGTTCGCCATGGGCAAGGTCTGCGCCCTGCTCTACGAGCGATGGCAGGCCGGACAGCTGCCACTGACGGTGCAGTCGATGGACAACTGCTCGCACAACGGCGACCGCGTGAAAGCCGGTGTCATGGCCTACGCTGAGCGCTGGGTCGGCGACGGTCTTGTGCCTGCCGACTTCCTCGCCTACCTGAAGGACGAGTCGAAGGTCACCTTCCCCTGGTCGATGATCGACAAGATTACGCCTCGCCCACATGAGAAGGTCAAGGAGATGCTTGCCGCCGACGGTTTTGAGGACAACAACTATATTGAGACCGAGCGCCACACGTTCACCGCTCCGTTTGTCAACGCCGAGGAGGTGCAGTATCTCGTCATTGAAGACAACTACACCAACGGCCGTCCCCCACTCGACCTTGGCGGAGCACTCTACACAACCCGCGAGACGGTGGACAAGGTTGAGACGATGAAGGTGACGACCTGCTTGAACCCTCTCCACACGGCCATGTCAATCTATGGCTGTATGCTCGGCTATACCCTCATCTCGGCCGAGATGGCCGACGCCGACCTGCGTCTGTTCATCCAGAAAATCGGCTACATGGAAGCCATGCCCGTCGTCGTAGACCCGGGCGTGCTGAACCCCTACGAGTTTATCGGTGCCGTCATCAACCGCCGACTGCCCAATCCCTTCATGCCCGACGCTCCGCAGCGCATAGCCATGGACACCAGCCAGAAGCTGCCCATCCGCTTCGGCGAAACCATCAAGAAATATATTGCCAGAGGCCTCGACATGACGAACCTCGTACTCATACCCCTCACGTTGGCGGGCTACGCCCGTTACCTGAAGGGCGTGAAAGACGACCTCACCCCGTTCGAGCCCTCGCCAGACCCCATGCTGGCCGAGTTGCAGGCTATCGTTGCCCCGCTCGAGATAGGCAAGGCCGACCAGGACTGGAGCTGCCTCCGCCAACTCTACTCGCGCAAGGACGTCTTCGGCCTCGACCTCTACGAAGCTGGTCTTGGCGAGCAGATTGAGGGCATGGTGCGTGAACTCTATGCCGGCAAGGGTGCCGTCAGGGCTACGCTCCATAAGTATGTCGCTGCCCGCTGACCCCTGACCCCGTTTTTCAGAGCCGCCAGCCAATCCATTTGGGTCTGCCCAGAGAGATTGGCCGGCGGCTCTGACCGTGTATGCCCGGCGCAAACCTTTACGCAAAAATAATGCAGCCAGCGCCACTTTTATTTGGTAGTTTCAGGATTATTCTGTATCTTTGCGGTCGGAAACTGAAAACAAACAATAAAACAATTACAAAACAATGAAACCTCTAAACAAACACTTCGCGCCTAAGAGCGTGATGCCCGAAAAAGTGATTCAGTTTGGCGAAGGAAACTTCCTGCGCGCATTTGTCGATTGGATTATCTGGAACATGGACCAGAAGACCGACTTCAACGGCTCGGTTGTCGTCGTACAGCCCATCGAGCGTGGTATGGTCGACTGGCTGAACGGTCAGGACTGCCTCTATCACGTCAACCTGCAGGGCCGTGAGAACGGCAAGGCCGTGAACACTCTGGAGCGCATCGACGTCATCAGCCGCGCGCTGAACCCCTATAGCCAGAACGCCGCCTTCATGGCACTGGCCGACCAGCCCGAGATTCGCTTCGTGATTTCGAACACCACCGAGGCCGGCATCGCCTTCGACCCCGCCTGCAAGCTCGACGACGCTCCCGCCAGCAGCTATCCCGGCAAGCTGGTGCAGCTGCTCTACCGCCGTTGGCAGACCTTTGAGGGCGACCCCACGAAAGGCCTGATCATCTTCCCCTGCGAACTGATTTTCCTGAACGGCCACGTACTGAAGGACTGCATTGAGAAGTATATCGAACTGTGGCAGCTGCCTGCTGACTTCAAGAAGTGGTTCGAGGAGTCGTGCGGCGTCTATGCCACGCTGGTCGACCGCATCGTGCCGGGCTTCCCCCGCAACGAGATTAAGCAGATTCAGGAGAAGATATGCTACCGCGACAATCTCGTCGTACAGGCCGAGAACTTCCACCTCTGGGTCATCGAGGCTCCGCAGGAGGTGGCTAAGGAATTCCCCGCCGACAAGGCTGGACTCCACGTGCTGTTCGTCCCGTCGGAGGAGCCCTACCACAAGCGCAAGGTGACGCTGCTCAACGGCCCTCACACCGTGCTTTCGCCCGTGGCATTCCTCAGCGGTGTCAACATCGTCCGCGACGCCTGCAACCACGAGGTCATCGGTAAGTATATCCACAAGGTGCAGTTTGACGAGCTGATGCAGACGCTCGACCTGCCCATGGACGAGCTCGAGAAGTTTGCCGGCGACGTGCTGGAGCGCTTCGACAACCCGTTTGTCGACCACCAGGTGACCAGCATCATGCTCAACTCGTTCCCGAAGTTCCAGGCCCGCGACCTGCCCGGCGTGAAGACCTATCTGGAGCGCAAGGGCGAGCTGCCTAAGGGCTTGGTGTTCGGTCTGGCTGCCATCATTACCTATTATAAAGGTGGCAAGCGCGAGGACGGTGTTGAGATTGTGCCCAACGACGACCAGAAGATCATGGACCTGCTGAAGCAGCTCTGGGCTACTGGCGACACCCAGAAGGTGGCCGACGGCGTGCTTGGAGCCGAGTTCATCTGGCAGGAAGACCTCAACAAGATTCAGGGTCTGAACATGATGGTGAAGAACTTCCTCGACCTCATCCAGCAGAAGGGCATGCTCGAGGCCGTAAAGACCATTCTTTGAGAATTGAGAATTGACAATTGAGAATTGAGCGAATATATTGAAATCAAAGGAGCGCGCGTCAACAACCTGAAGAATGTTGACGTGCGCATTCCGAGAAATAAATTTGTGGTGATTGCCGGAGTCAGTGGCTCCGGCAAATCGTCTTTAGCCTTCGACACGCTCTATGCTGAGGGCCAGCGGCGCTATGTAGAGAGTCTGTCGAGCTATGCCCGCCAGTTCCTGGGGCGCATGAACAAGCCCGAGTGTGATTTCATACGCGGCATTCCGCCGGCCATTGCCATCGAGCAGAAGGTCATCTCACGAAATCCGCGCAGCACCGTGGGCACGTCGACCGAGATTTACGAATACCTGCGGCTGCTCTTTGCCCGCATCGGCCATACCTACTCACCCATCAGCGGACAGGAGGTGAAGAAACACTCCACAGAGGACATCGTGCGCCAGATGCAGCAATACCAGAAGGGCACGAAATTTGTGGTCATGGCGCCGGTAAGGGTGGCCAAGGACCGCACCCTACAGCAACAGCTGAAGGCATACACCCTTGAAGGCTACGCCCGCCTGTTTGATGGCACCGACTTCGTACGCATCGACGACTATCTGGAACAATTAGGCGACGAAGCCCCATCGGGCGCCGTTGGGAGCACTCTTTACCTCGTCATCGACCGTCTCTCCGTCGACGACTCCAAGGATGTCATCGCACGGCTTGTCGACTCTGCCGAGACCGCGTTCTATGAGGGCGGTGGCGAGTGCCGGCTGATGTTTCTGCCGTCGAACATCGTCTACGACTTCTCCATGCGCTACGAGGCCGACGGCATGACCTTCGAGGAGCCCTCCGACCAGCTGTTCTCTTTCAACTCGCCCGTTGGCGCCTGTCCCGAATGTCAGGGCTTTGGCAAGATTATCGGTATCGACGAGCGTCTGGTGATTCCCAACACGACACTGTCGGTCTATGACGGCTGCGTGGTCTGCTGGCATGGCGACAAGATGAAGGAGTGGCAACAGTGGTTCATACACCACGCCGCCAACGACGACTTCCCGATATTCGAGCCTTACATGAACCTGACACAGCGGCAGAAGGACTGGCTGTGGCACGGTCTGCCTTCAGACAAGGGAGCCAAGGAGAAGCCCTGCATCGACCAGTTCTTCCAGATGGTGAAGGACAACCAGTACAAGATACAGTACCGCGTGATGATGGCCCGCTACCGCGGCAAGACCACCTGTCCGAAGTGTCACGGCACAAGGCTGAAGCCCGAGGCCGGATATGTCAAGATAGGCGGACGAAGCATTACCGACCTGGTGCAGATGCCGGTGGTCAGAGTAAAGGAATGGTTCGACCGCCTGGAGCTCAGCGACCACGACGCTGAGGTCGGGAAGCGGCTGCTGACAGAGATCAAGTCGAGGCTGCAATTTCTTTTAGATGTGGGACTTGGCTATCTGACGCTCAACCGTCTCTCGAACTCGCTCAGCGGTGGTGAGAGTCAGCGTATCAATCTCTGTACAAGTCTCGGATCATCGCTCGTCGGTTCGCTTTACATCCTCGACGAGCCAAGCATCGGGCTCCATTCGCGCGACACCGACCGACTCATCCATGTGCTCAAGGAACTGCAAGCCCTGGGCAACACCGTGGTAGTGGTCGAGCACGACGAGGAAATCATGCGTGCAGCCGACTACATTATTGATGTCGGCCCCGATGCCGGACGCTTAGGCGGCGAGATTGTGTACGAGGGAGAAGCCCCCAGGTCGGCATCCGACGTAACGACAGCGTCGCGCTCCTACACCGTGCGCTACCTGCTGCACCAGGAGGAGATTCCCATACCGCAGTCACGCCGTCCGTGGAATCGTACTATAGGCATCAAGGGGGCGCGCATGAATAACCTGAAGGGCATCGACGTCCAGATTCCCCTGAACGTCATGACCGTCGTCACCGGAGTATCAGGCAGTGGCAAGTCGAGTCTCATCAAGGGCATACTCTACCCCGCCCTGAAGCGCCATATCGGCGACGTCTGCGATGCCCCCGGCGAATACTTGGGACTGACAGGCGATGTTGATGCGGTCAAGCGCATAGAGTTCGTCGACCAGAACCCTATCGGCAAGTCGACACGGTCGAACCCTGCCACCTACGTCAAGGCTTACGACGCCATACGCGACCTCTTTGCCGACCAGCCATTGAGCCAGCAGATGGGCTTCTCGAGCCAATACTTCTCGTTCAACGCCGATGGAGGGCGCTGCGACGAATGTAAGGGAGCCGGCACCATAACGGTGGAGATGCAATTCATGGCCGACCTCGTCTTAGAGTGCGAGGCCTGCCACGGCCATCGCTTCAAGAAAGACATCCTTGACGTACGCTATAACGGCAAGAACATTGACGACGTCCTGAACATGACCATTTCTGAGGCGATTGAGTTTTTCGAGGGCAACAAGACCATCGTCAGCCGCCTGAAGCCACTCGAGGACGTCGGACTGGGCTACATCAAGCTGGGCCAGAACTCAAGCTCGCTGTCGGGCGGCGAGAACCAACGTGTTAAACTGGCCTACTTCATAGGCCAGGAACGGCAGGAGCCCACCATGTTCATCTTCGACGAGCCGACCACCGGCCTGCACTTCCACGACATCAGCCGCCTGCTGCACTCGATGGAAGCCCTGATAGAACGGGGCCACACGATTGTCATCATTGAGCACAACATGGAAGTCATCAAGTGTGCTGACCACGTCATAGACCTCGGCCCCGAAGGCGGCGACCGTGGCGGTAGCCTCGTCTGTGCCGGAACGCCCGAGGAAGTAGCCTGCTGCAAGGAGAGCATCACCGGGCGTTATCTGAAAGAAAAGCTTTAAATAATGTTAAGGATTTGACAACGTAACGATATTTTTCGTAACTTTGCACCGCCTTAGAAGGTAATATACGTATATCAACTTGATTTTCAGGCATTTAAAGAAGAAAGAAGGATAAACATGAGACAGCTAAAAATTCAGAAGAGTATCACCAATCGTTCGAGTGAGGCTCTGGACAAGTATCTGGTAGAAATTGGTCGTGCACCGCTCATCAGCATTGACGAAGAGATTGAGCTGGCACAGAAGATACGCAAGGGAGGCCCTGAGGGTGAACGCGCCAAGGACAAGCTCGTGACCGCCAACCTGCGATTTGTCGTGTCGGTGGCCAAGCAGTACCAGCACCAGGGTCTGACGCTGACCGACCTCATCGACGAGGGCAACATCGGCCTGATCAAGGCAGCCCAGAAGTTCGACGAGACACGCGGCTTTAAGTTCATCTCCTACGCCGTGTGGTGGATTCGTCAGTCTATTCTGCAGGCCATCGCCGAGCAGAGCCGCATTGTGCGCTTGCCGCTGAATCAGGTTGGCTCGCTCAATAAGATCAACCACGAGATTAACAAGTTCGAACAGGAGCACCAGCGTCATCCGTCGGTGCAGGAGCTGGCCGAGGCCACCTCGATTGACGAGGAGAAGATAGGCCAGTCGATGCAGGCCGACAGCCACCACGTCTCCATCGACGCCCCTTTCCAGGACGGCGAGGACAACTGCATGCTCGACGTCATGGCCTCAGGCGACGACTCGCGTACCGACCGCCAGGTAGACCATGAGTCGATGGCCCAGGAGCTGAACACCGTGCTGAACAAAGTGCTGAAGGAGCGCGAGATTACCATCATCCGCGAGTGCTTCGGCATTGGCTGCCACGAGAAAGGTCTCGAAGAGATTGGCGACCAGCTGGGACTTACCCGTGAGCGTGTACGCCAGATTCGCGAAAAGAGTATTGCAAAACTTCGCGATTCGGGCAATGCAAAAATTTTGATGAAGTATTTGGGCTAAAAATTTTGCGACTTCAAAATTTATCTGTAATTTTGTCGTCGTGAAATGCCAGAAGTGGATAACGGTCATCGTACTGGGCATACTCATGGGTATGCCCAGTACTGGTTTTACGAGGAGCCGAGTCGACTCTCTCGTACTCAGCCGTATCTTCGAATACTGCAGCAGCTACACCCCCAACAATGTCAGCGGCCACACGACTAACGTCTACGTCAAGAGCAACTTCAACGTCTGGCGGCGTAACCCTACGCTGTGGCTCATACCGACGATGTACTCCATTGCCGAGGGTGACCGCTATCTCGTCTCGGAATCGTACAACAAGCTGCGATTCAACGACATCAACAACTACGAGAAGACCCGTAAGGTAAGCTACAGCACCATACGCCACAACCGCCGCGCCCTGCCCACGGTCGTCGAGTTCATGACCCCCAACATCTACGACGTCTGTCTCTACGACGACCACATCCTGTCGCCCTTCCACGAAGACAACCGCCGGTATTACCACTACACCATACTGCCCAGCATCGACAATCGGGTGAGGATAGAGTTCAAGCCTCGCCTGCCCGACAACACCCAGCTGGTTTCCGGCCATGCCTACGCCGACATCCGCACCGGACGAGTCATCAAGGCCACCTTCAATGGCGAGTTCGACATGATAACCTTCCACACCGAGACCACCCAGGGCGACCAGGGTGTCCGCTCACTGCTGCCCAAAGAGTGTAAGACCAACGTCATCTTCTACTTCATGGGCAACAAGATATACTCCACCTTGGAGGCCTACTTCGACTGCCCAGTCAATCTGCCTGACTCCGTCAACGATGAGTTCAGCCTCGAGCTGATGGACAGCATCCGCCCCGTCCCGCTGACGGCCCAGGAGCGGCATATACTCAACGAGTATGCCGAGAGCCGCAAGCCTGACACGACCCAGGTGGCCGACACCATGCCGCGGAAGTTCAGCTTCGTCAAGGACGTGCTGCAGGATGCTATCGGCGACAACCTCGTGACCAGCATACGCTACCGTACCGACCACACCTACCTGAGACTCTGGCCCATTCTGAATCCCCAGTACGTCAGCTACAGCAGTTCCCACGGACTGTCGTATAAGTTAAGGTTCGGTGCCGAATACTACTTCAACTCCCACCGCTACTTTGAGTTCACGCCCCGACTGGGCTACACCTTCAAGTATAAGAAACCCTACTTCACCCTACCCCTTTACTTCAACTACAACCCCAAGCGTAACGGTCAGGTACAGGTCATCTACGGTAACGGCAACCGTATCGGTAACAGCTACATCACCGAAGACATCATACGCGAATACGGCGACTCGCTGGCCCTTAACGACGACCTGCAACTCTTCGACGACAACTACCTCATCATCAGCAACAATGTCAAGGCCTTCGACTGGCTTGAGATTACCAGCGGCTTCACCTACCACCACCGCGTTGCTTACCGGCCCGAAGAACTGAAGAAGTACGGCAAGCAGCAGGTCTTCAACAGCTTCGCCCCGATGCTCTCGCTGAAGTTCAGCCCGTGGAAGAAGGGACCGACACTCACCGTCGACTACGAACGTGGCATCGAAGGCATCATCAACTCCGACATCGACTACGAACGCTGGGAGTTTGACGGCTCGATAAAGTATAACATCAACAAAATCAGAAAGGTCAACGCCAAGCTCGGACTGGGCTTCTACAGCCGCAAGAAGGACAGCTACTTCGTAGACTACATCCACTTCCGCGACGACAAGCTGCCCGAAGGCTGGGACGACGACTGGACGGGCAACTTCCAGTTGCTCGACAGCCGCTGGTACAATGAGTCGCGCTACTACGCCCGGGCCAATCTGAGCTATGAGTCGCCCTTCCTCGTCATGTCGTGGTTCCCGCTCATAGGCCATTTCTTCGAGAAGGAGCGCTTCTATCTCAGCGCACTGAGCATCGACAACACGCGACCCTATTCCGAGGTTGGCTATGGCTTCACCACACGCCTGGTCTCCATCGGGCTGTTTGCCAGTTTCCTCCAGACGAAGTTTCAGGACTTCGGCTGCAAATTCACCTTTGAACTATTCAGAAGATGGTAAAACCCTTAACCGTATATAAAGCCTCCGCCGGCAGTGGCAAGACCTTTGCACTGGCCGTACAGTATATCAAGCTCGTGGTGCAGAACCCGCAAGCCTACCGCAACATCCTCGCCGTCACCTTCACCAACAAGGCCACCGAGGAGATGAAGACCCGCATCCTGAGCCAACTCTACGGCATCTGGAAGCAGCTGCCCGACTCCGACGTCTACTTGCGCGAGGTCTGCCACGCCCTCGACGCCTCGCCGCAGTTCGTCAGCCAGCGGGCCGGCATTGCCCTGAGCCTGCTGCTGCACAACTATAATCACTTCCGCGTGATGACCATCGACACCTTCTTCCAGAGCGTGCTGCGCAACCTGGCCCGCGAGCTCGACCTGACCACCAACCTGCACATAGGCCTTAACGACGTGCAGATAGAGGAGCAGGCCGTCGACGAGATGATAGAAGACCTGAAGACCACCGACGCCATGCTGCTGTGGATCATGAGATACATCATGGAGAACATCTCCGACGACCGCTCATGGAACATCATCGGACAGATCAAGCAGTTCGGCAAGACCATCTTCCAGGACAACTACAAGGACATCAGCCGCGAGCTCAGCCAGCGCCTGCAGCAGGAAGACTTCTTCGACCGCTACACCGCCACACTGCGCGACCTACGCGACCAGGCCAAGGAGCACATGCTCAGCATAGCCGAGTCGTTCTTCGGCACTCTCGAGGAAGAGGGACTCGGCATCGACGACCTGGCCAACAAGCGGCGCGGCATTGCCAGCTTCTTCCTCAAGCTCAGGGACGGCATCTTCGACCCAAGCGTTGAGAACGCCACGGTGGCCAACTGCCTGGGAAACCCAGAGAAGTGGTACACCAAGACCCATCCCCGCCGCCAGCTCATCCACGCCCTGGCCGAAGGTCAGCTCGGCGACATCCTGCGTTATGCCGTCGAGGTGCGCCCACGCCAGTGGAAGCTGTACCAGTCGGCCGTTCTCACTCTGCGCCACCTGAACCAGGTACGCCTGCTGAGCAGCATCGAGAGCAAGGTGCGCGCCATCAATGCCGACGACAACCGATTCCTGCTCAGCGACACGCAGAAGCTGCTGAGCGCACTCATCAGCGAGCAGGACGCGCCCTTCGTCTTCGAGAAAATAGGCACCCAGCTGCAGCACGTCATGATCGACGAGTTCCAGGACACCTCGACCGTGCAGTGGCATAACTTCCAAGTGCTGCTGGCCGAGACCATGAGCCACAAGGGCAGCGAGAACCTCATCGTCGGCGACGTGAAGCAGAGCATCTATCGCTGGCGTAACGGCGACTGGCGACTGCTGAACGACATCGAGCAGATGTTCAGCAGCGAGATGGTTCACACAGAGCCGCTGAAGACCAACCGCCGCTCTGACAGAAGGGTGATCACGTTCAACAACACCTTCTTCACCAAGGCCGCACAGGCGGAATACGACCGACTGCAGGACCAGCCGGGAGCCGACCAGCTGAAACGTGCCTATCAGGATGTCGAACAGCTGATTCCCGATGGTAAGTCAGACTCTGGATTCGTACACGTGGAGCTGCTGCCCGCCGACGACTACCAGCAGGCCACGCTGCAACGGCTCGCCGACACCGTCAGCCAGCTGCTGCGCCAGGGCGTGACACAAAGCCAGATGGCCATCCTCGTCCGCATCAACAGCCATATCCCCCTCATTGCCAACTACTTCAGCCAGCACCTGCCGGAGGTCAGCATTGTCAGCGACGAGGCGTTCCGGCTCGACGCCTCGCAGTCGGTAAAGGCCATCATCCAGGCGCTGAAGCTCATACGCGACCCGGGCGACCAGCTGGCCAGAGCCTTTCTTCAGAAGTACTGCGGCGACGTCACCATCGACGGCAGCGAGTACGCCCGGCTGTCGCTCTACGAGCTGGTCGAACAGCTGTTTGCCGACCTGAGACTCGACCGCTTCGACGAGCAGAGTGCCTACGTCTGCACGTTCTTCGACCACCTGCGCCGTTACACCAGCGAGAACCCTGCCACCATCGACGGACTGCTCACACTCTGGGAGAGCGAGCTCCACAAGAAGACCATCCAGAGCGACATTGCCGACGGCGTGCGCATCATCAGCATCCATAAGTCGAAAGGACTGGAGTACGACGTCGTGCTCAGCCCGTTCTGCGACTGGCCTCTCGAGAAGTCGGGCAACGTGCTGTGGTGCCGCCCCGCCGAAGAGCCCTTCAGCGAACTACCCATCGCCCCCATCGACTACAGCCAGAAGGGCATGCTGGGCAGCATCTACGAGCGCGACTACCACCACGAGCACCTGCAGAACGTCGTCGACAACCTCAACCTGCTCTACGTCGACTTCACGCGCGCGCGTCGCGCGCTATATGTCTTCGGTAAGCGTGGCAGCAAGAACTCACGCTCTGAAATCATTGAGCAGGTGATAACCACCTGGCACGACGCCCCCAGCCAGAGCGGCGACGCCCGGCTGACAGGCAAGGACACCGCCGAGACGCCGCTCATACTGGAATACGGCGACGAAGACACCACACTTGCACAGTGTGCCGCCCCGAAGGCAGCCCGCACCACCACCACGACCGCCAACCCCTTCCTGCAGCCGTCGGTTCCCGTCCCCGTCGTCATCGACACCCACCGGGTAACGGCCACCTTCAGGCAGAGCAACCGCAGCCGCGACTTCATTGCCGGCGACGACGAACAAGCATCGACAGCCGACTACATCCAGCTGGGCAACATCCTGCACGGCATCTTCTCAACCATCCGCACCACCGACGACATCGGCCAGGCCCTGCGCCAGCTGGAGCAGGAGGGCGTCGTCTACAGTCGCGAGATCTCGTTACAGCGCATCCAGACACTGCTGCGCAAACGCCTGGAGAATCCTATCGTGGCCGAGTGGTTCTCTGACCGCTGGACGTTGTTCAACGAGTGTACCATCCTCAGCCCGTCTGACGACGGCACCATCGTCGACCGGCGCCCCGACCGCGTCATGACCGACGGCACCCGCTGGATTGTCGTCGACTTCAAGTTCGGCCGGCCGCGCCCTGAATACCGCGACCAGGTGCTTGAGTATATGCAACTGATTGAGTCAATGGGCCATACCGACGTCACCGGCTACCTCTGGTATGTCTACAGCAATAAGATAGAACAAGTATGAAATCATTCCTTGAACACGTAGCACACGATATCATCGCCAAGTACGGTACTGACCTGTCGCGCACCGTCGTCGTCTTCCCTAACAAGCGGGCGTCACTCTTCCTCAACGACGCCCTGGCGCGCGAAGCCGGACGGGCCATGTGGGCTCCGGCCTGCACCACCATCAGCCAGCTCTTCCGCAGCCAGTCAACGCTCACCGTCGCCGACCCCATAAAACTGGTCTGCGACCTGCACCGAACCTACACCGAGGTCACCGGCATCGACGAGACCCTCGACCACTTCTACGGCTGGGGACAGCTGCTCATCTCCGACTTCGACGACATCGACAAGCACATGGCGCCCGCCGACAAGATTTTTGCAAACCTGAGGGACATCCGTGAGTTTGACGATGTCAGCTATCTCACACAGGAGCAGCGTGATGCCATCAAGAAATTCTTCGCCAACTTCAGCGACGACCACAACACGCTGCTCAAGGAGCGCTTCATGCGCCTGTGGTCGCGCATGGGCGACATCTATCATGCCTTTAACCGTCGTCTGGAAAGCCAGCGCCTGGCCTACGAAGGGGCGCTCTATCGCCAGGTGGCTGAACGTCTCGACGAGTCGCCGCTCGGAAACAAGTCCCCCAACGGGTGGGATTTAGGGGGGCATGAGCTTTACATCTTCGTGGGGTTCAACATGCTGCAGGCCGTCGAGCAGCGGCTGTTCAGCCACCTGAAGGCCCAGGGCCGGGCCCGCTTCTACTGGGACTACGACCGCTACTACCTCAAGTCAGAGGCCGGCCACTTCATCGGGCAGTATCTCAGCGACTTCCCCAACGAACTGACTGACGACGACAGCATCTACGACAACTACCGGCGCCCCAAGACCATCGAGTTTGCCGTTGCCTCGACCGACGACGTACAGGCCCGCTACATCAGCCAGTGGCTGCAGAGCGAGGGGCGCATCGCCGCCGGACGCAAGACGGCCATCGTGCTCTGCAACGAGGCCCTGCTGCCTACCGTCATCCACTGTCTGCCTGACGACGTGGGGCACGTCAACATCACCACCGGCTACCCCCTGCAACAGACCCACGTGGCCTCGCTCGTACAGCGACTCCTACGTAAGCAGCCCCTCGGCGACATCATCGACCAGGTCGTACAGCTGGCCAAGGAGCCCGACGTCGCCGAAAGTCCGTTCCACGCCGAAGCCTGCTTCCGCACCTACACACTGCTGACCAGGGTCAGGAACCTCATTGACAGCGGCGAACTGACGATCGACGTCATCACGCTACAGCGACTCATCGCGCAGCTCATACAGCAGACCTCGATACCCTTCCACGGCGAACCGGCAGTAGGCCTCCAGGTGATGGGCATACTCGAGACACGCAACCTCGACTTCGACCACCTGCTGGTGCTCTCGGCCAACGAGGGCAACATTCCCCAGGGCGTGACCGACTCGTCGTTCATCCCCTACTCTATCCGTCAGGCGTTCGGACTGACCACAGCCGACCACAAGTCGGCCATCTATGCCTACTACTTCAACCGGCTGCTGAGCCGTGCCGGCGACGTCACCATTGCCTACTCCAATGCCACCACCGACGGACAGGCATCGGAGATAAGCCGGTTCCTGCTGCAGATGATGACCGAAGACCGTCATCACCACATCGTCCACCACACGCTGACGGCACCACAGAACATCACGCTGAAGGCGCCACAACCCGTAGAGAAGACGCCGACGGTGGTGGCCACGCTGCGCCGATACCTCAGCGAGTCAGTACTCTCGCCGACGGCCATCAACCGCTACATGCGCTGCCCGTTGCAGTTCTACTTCTGCTACGTCGAGGGACTGCGCGAGCCCGACGACACCGAGGACGGCGTCATCGACGGACGCATCTTCGGCAACATCTTCCACAACGCGGCCCAGCTGCTCTACCAGCAGCTCACCGAGCGCAACCCGCTCATCGCCGCCAGCGACCTCGACGAGCTGCTGAAGTCGAAAGTCGACATCGAACTGGCCGTCGACCGCGCCTTTGCCCAGGAGTTCGACGACCACGTGCCGCAAGGCGGGCTGGCCGTCATCAACCGCGAAGTCATCATCCACTACCTGCGCCAGCTCGTCACCGTCGACCGCCGCCTCGCCCCCTTCACCATCGTCGGCCTGGAGCATGACGTCACTGAGACCATACCCATACCAAGCATCGGCATGAGCGCCAGAATCGGCGGGCGCGTCGACCGGCTCGACCGCGTCAACTATGGCGACGGCGAGCAGATTCGCGTCATCGACTATAAGACCGGCGCCCGACGACTATCACCACTGAAGACCGTCGACGACATCTTCGACCCCGCGCAGCTACGCAACCACTCCGACTACTACCTCCAGACGCTGCTCTACGCGCGCCTCGTCAGCAGCCGTCACCACATGCCCGTAGCCCCCGCCCTGCTCTTCATCCAGCACGCCGGCACCGACGACTATAACCCCATACTGAAATTCGGAAACGAACTGATCAACGACGTGGCCACTCCCGAAGGCGACCGCTTCGTGAAGCTGTGCATGGAGAAGGTCAACGAAATCTTCGACCCCGCCAGCCCTTTCATGCCCACCACCGAGCCCCATCACTGTACGGCGTGCCCCTACGCCAACCTCTGCAAGACATGACGACTCACCACAAAGCTCACAGAGGCCACCGAGCGTTTTGTACGCTGTGACCTCTGTGACCTCTGTGGTAAAAAACAAAAGAGCGGGATACGGGAATCGAACCCGCCTCCCAGGCTTGGGAAGCCCGTGCACTACCGATGTGCTAATCCCGCTTAAAAAAATGTTCCTGATTGTTTGGAGCCGATACCCGGACTCGAACCGGGGACCCACGCATTACGAATGCGTTGCTCTACCAACTGAGCCATATCGGCAAACCCTAAGTACACCCGCAGGGGCTCGAACCCTGGACACCCTGATTAAGAGTCAGGTGCTCTACCAACTGAGCTACGGGTGCATTTTGCTGTCCGTTTTGTTTCAAAAAGAAAGAGGTCAACCCTCTTTTTCGTGTGTACACCCGCAGGGGCTCGAACCCTGGACACCCTGATTAAGAGTCAGGTGCTCTACCAACTGAGCTACGGGTGCATCCGCTGTTTTTCGTTTTGCGGGTGCAAAGGTACACATAATTTTTCATGTGGCCAAACTTTTCGGCGCTTTTCTTCAAAAAAAATGCTATTCTCCCTATTTTCAGCCCTCCATCCGGCGCTTCTCCACCCCGTTCTGCCGCCAAACGGCACAATTTGTCGCTAAAAGCTACCCGCCGGGTAGAGCCCCGCTACCCGCCGGGTTGAGGACAGCTACCCGCCGGGTTGAGGGCAGAATCCCACTGACAGCACAACATGCTTAGGATAATCTTGTCGCGCCCCTCGGCGTCAATCTGCGTACTGGCAGCATCGCGCACGAGTGGAGGCAGGTCGTCAAGATTGATTTTGTCAGAAAAAGTTTCCGTAAAACCACTATTGGCACCGTTGACGTCTTCATCGGTCGAACCACCAATTTCCCTCATTCCCTCACTTCCCTCAGCCTGCGGGAAACTATCGGAATCCTTGGAAAGTACCATTTTTACGTATTCCAACTCTTTTCCCTCAGGTTGAGGGAAGTGAGGGTTTGAGGGAAACCTGCGCCCCATCTCGCT
>OCTX012273332.1_pt1 | contig 19411 bp, 11 predicted proteins | sample 1539691 | NCBI WGS metagenome assembly OCTX01 (sample SAMN02144231, study PRJEB22623) | gut metagenome | biome: sheep rumen | host: Ovis aries | place: New Zealand
CAATCTCATGCCTAAGAAACCCTCTCTGAATATTGAAATCATTGACAAGAGCAGACTTATTGCATAATTCTTAAACCGAACTCACGTTAATCCAAATTTAGCCTAATTTGGGAGTGGATCCTTGCTCCAAACTGTAGATTTTCGGACATATATAAAGTAATCAATGGTCTTTACACCCCCTTCGGTTCCCCCGTTATCGGGGGACAGAAACCCTACAGCTGATGTTTTCAGATGGACCTCCTATAGAAATTGCCGTAGCCGTTCCATGCCGCTTTTCGACAACTCGGTCTGGACTGTCTGACCGTTGTCGGAGCGGAAGATGCAGATGTTACGCTTGGTGTCGAGCTTATAGACATATTTGATGCTGACGATGGTGCTGCGGTCGCATCGGACGAACTGAGAGCTGCTGAGCAGTGTCTCCATTGTGCCTAACGACTCCATCACGGTCTCAGTCTCGCGGAAGGTGGTCAGCTTGGAGTAGTTTCCGTATGCGCTGACGAAGAGGATATCACTCTCTTTTAGAAGAATCATACCGCTGATGGTCTTCAGCGTGAGTCGGTCTCGTGGAGGCGCTGCTTGAGTTTCTGTTGTACCCGAATCGGACTTGTGTCGTTTCACAGCCTTGGCAATGGCGATAGCCAGGTCGTTGGTGTCGACGGGCTTGATGAGATAGTCCACAGCCGAGAGCTTGATGGCGCTCATCAGGTAGTGTCTGTCGTTGTAGGCGGTTGTGAACACGACATAGGGGAGTGGCTGCACTTTCCTTACCTCTTCCAACAGCTGGATGGCGTCGCGTCCCTGCAGCTGGATGTCGAGAAAAAGAAGGTTCGGTTTTGACTGCAGGATGGCATGCAGAGCCGCGTCGAAGTTGTCGCAGCTGTCGATTACCTGTATGTCGTTGCTGAAATTCTCCAGTTTTTGCAGCAAAGCCAGTCGTGGCAGTCGCTCGTCTTCCACCACGATGGTCCTCAGTCTGTTGTCTGTCGTCGTATCCATAGTCGTTTATCTGTTTCGGGTAGAGTCAATGGAATAATGATAGTCTTCTGGTATGCTCATCTCGAATGTTGTTCCTGTGGCGTTGCCGTCGGCGTCGTGCAGGTCTGTGACGGTCTGCAGTATGTGCTCCCGGTTAGCCTGGTTGTAGAGCTCAATCTGCTCGAGCAGAATGCGCAGTCCCATTCTTGTGGAGTTTCGGTTCAGTCTGGCAGCAGCGTCCCGTCCCACCCCGTTGTCGGTGACCGACACGATGATGCGGTTGGACTGACGTGTGATGTTCACGTTGATGCGTCCTCCTTCCGGTTTGTTTCCGATTCCATGTTTCACGGCGTTCTGCACGTAGGTGTAGATGAGCATGGTGGGTATCTGCGTCTGCATGTTCACATTGTCAGCCACGTAGACGTCGTAGCTGAGTCGGTCGCCATAACGCAGTTTCTCCAGTTGCAGATACAGGAGGGTGTAGTCCACTTCCTCAGCAATGCTTCTCGAAGTGCAGTCGATGTCGGAGAGCGTCTGATTGGTGAAGTCGCTGTATATTTTCATGTATTTGCCCGTCTCTTTCTCGTTGTTCATCATCATGTACTCGATGCCGGCCATCACGTTGGCATGGAAGTGCGGGAAGGACTTCAGGCGGATGGCCTGGATCAGCAGGTCTTTCTGCCGTTTCTCCCGCTCCAGCCTCATCAGCGTTCGTCGGACTCGCCGTTTTTCGTAGTTGTGGAGCATCCACCAAATCAGCAGTAAGATTGTGGTCGCGCTCAAGGCGATGAACCACCATGTGCGCCACCATGGGGCAGGAGGGATGATGATCGTGTCGTCCGCGTCCAGAGCCAGCAGCCTTTCGGGAATGAAAGTGGTCACCTCGTCTATCCCGGCAAGCCAGATCCTGCCGTCAGCCTCCTCGCACATCAATGCGTTCAGCGGCTCCAGCGAGGTGAAGCCGTTCGTGTGGTCGAACCAACGTGACTGTTTCACATCATATTTGTCGTCGGTCTTTGCGATGAGCAGTCCGTCGATTGCTGCGATGATAAGATATCCTCGGGGAGAGAAGTGCAAGGAGCGGATTTCATGGCTTTGAATCATGGGAATCCGTTCTGTGAAGTTCTCTATCAGAGTGTCGTGCACCAGGAAGACGGAGTCGCAGGAGGCAACGAAGATGTCGCCGGATGGGGTACGGGTCATGGTTGTCACGGTCAGACGCTCCTTCCCGAATGGATGGACGGTGGCGGCATGCATGCCGGAGGCGGTTTTATCAATAGAATACAATCCGTAGGTGCTGCCTACCCAAAGGCGTCCCTTTCCGTCGGTCGTGGCGCACCAGGCATGGGAAATGTCGGTGGTCAGGGTGTCCGTCTGCCCGGTCTGGGGACTGTACGACAACAGTGCCTGCCGGGTGCCGATTACCAGTTCCTCACCATGACGCGCCACAAACTGGTAGCGGTCCTTCGGCAGTCCCAGCCATTCGGCGGTGTCTCCGTTGACACACATGACGTCACCGTTTCCCGGCATATACACTTTCCCTGACAGCAGTACGGCGTTGGGGGAGTAGTAATTGCCGTCGATGTCGCTGATGACCTTCCCACCTGCGATGACCTTTCCGTTCAGTGTGCCCATGACGATGTGTCCCATGCTGTCCACGCAGAGAGAACGTACGATGTCGTCTTCATCACTCAGCCGGTGGATTTCAAAATTCGTGTTGTAGAAAAGGTAGACCCCTTGATACGTGGCCATCCACAGTCGTCCCCATCGGTCGATGAAGAGGTCCTTGATCATGTTGAAACCTCCTGAGAGCAGCCGCACGGTCTGGCCGTCAAACTGGTAGAGGCTGTGGGAGTCGGCGATGAAGACCCTTCCGTCGGCATCCTGGCAGACCAGAAGTCCGTAGTCGGGAGCGCTGAACTCATAGCTGACGTGAGGCGACAGCCTCCCCTGGCTGACAACGTAAACACCGTCGGAGGCAAACGCGTACAAGCGGGCCTGGTGGCGGACCAGGGTGAACACGTCGTTCTTCTCGCTCAGCTTGCTGAGTTTTCCCTCATGATGAAGATACAGCCCTTCTTCGGTGGGGATATAGATGTCGTCGTGGTCGATATAGAGTTTGCGGTCGGGCATCATCTTGTCGAGCACGGGATGGCTGAAGATTTTTTTCATGCTGCTACCGTTGAACTGACAGACTTCCCTGTTGAGCTCCTGATCGTCTTCAAGCAGCAGATGCCCGTCGGGCAGGCTGGGGGAGTTGAAGTTGTTGTACTGGCCGCCCCAGTCGGTAAGAGGAGACTGTAGGAGCTTTCCGCCTTTGATTTGCCACTTTCGGCGGAATCCGAAGGCTGTCACACCGTCGGAGCTCTCGGCGAACCCGACGATGTTGATGCGCTTCCCTTTCAGGAACGGCTCAAGCTGCTTCCCGTCATAGCGGACGAATCCCGACAGCGTGCCGATGTATATATATCCCTTTGAGTCCTGCCAGATGACTTCCGTCTGCATCTGTGGCAGTCCGTCATGTGTGGTGAAACGGCGGTAGCTGTATGTTGTCTGCACCACCGGCTCTTCTGCCCTCATGCCAAAGCACAGGCAGCAGGTCAGAAACAATATGTAAATCCGTTTGCTCATTCTTCCGCAAAAATAAGTCTTTTTATCTTTACCACCAATTTATTCACATATGTTTTTCATTTGGCGGTGAAAAAAACAACCGCATCCCCGCATTTTCATGGGGATGCGGCTGCTGAATTAGTCCGTGGAGCACTCCTCAGAGAGTCTGAGGTGCCTTATTGGCCTGCGATGATGTTGATGATGGCGACGATGTCGGAGATGTCCACCTTCTTGTCGCCGTTCACGTCGGCGTTCCTGTAGCTGGCGGTCCCGGCAATCTGGTTGATCACAGCCACGATGTCGCTGATGTCCACCTTGCCGTCCATATTCACATCGCCCTTCTTGCCTGTCGGCTCCACGGCTTGCGGCTGGGTTGTCTCGGTGTTGCCCACGTTGTCGGTGGAGAGCACGTAGAAGCGGTAGCTGCTGTCCGTTCCTGGCTCAACCGGATACTGGATGCTGCCGGTCACGCTCTGTCCAAAGTATTCGTAGTCACCGTCGTCCTTGGCCACATAGAGGTAGTAGTGCTGAACGCCGGATGCCTCGTCTTCTGACGTCCACTTCACGTCGATATAGCTCTTGTCCTCGGAGTAGGCGGCATTGGCCATCGTCGTCACGGGCGGCGTGAGGTCGAGGGCGTTCACATACTCGTTGGTCTCAATCGGCGTGTTCTTGTCGAAGATGATGGTGGCTTTGTTCTTCAGCTGGGTTCCGTCGGTGAGCCCCGGTTTCAGGTCGACGGAGAAGGTGACGAATCCTTCGCCTTCGGGTGCGTTCACATTAGGTGGCAGCTCGATGCCCTTGATGTCCCATGACAGTTTGTTGCCCTCGCGGGTCATTTCCCAGTTGTAGCCTACGCCGTCGTGGCTGGTCTCTCCGAACCGCACGCTCGACACGTCGAACACGTTTTCATCCAATTCGTCGCTGATGCGGATGCGGTAGGCGGCATCGCCTGCCTCGGCCTTGTTCTCAAAGAGGATGCGGTAGTTCACCGTCTGCACGTTGCCGATGTAGTGCTCTTCGCCCACTCCTTCCGGACCGGTCATCTCATTAGGGTCCCATGAGGCGACCACGTCGGAGATAATCATCTTCGCGTCGAGGGTCTCGATGCTGCCCTGCGCATAGTCGGTATCCTTGAACATCCATTGCCACAGACGCTCGCGGATGTCCTGTATGATAAATTGTAACTCGTTCGTTGTGGATCCGGCTGCTATCTTGCCAGTAGGCAGGGCAGCCACCATTCCCTCTGCTGCCTTCTCAATGAGCGTGCGTATGGTGAACAGTGAGATGCCGCTTGTTTTCTTCATATAGAACAACTGTCCCATCACGGAGTCCACTCGCTCCTCATACATCAATCGCTCCTCTTCGTCGAGGCTGAACAGCTCGGTGGCTTTTGTGCTGATGTAGCTGGCCAGCTTGTTGCCGTCAAGGTCGGAGTCCACATAGCCCATCACGGCGGCCACGACGAAGGTGGTGCCGGAGATGATGATCTTGTTGCGGCCGGTGGAGTGCTCTGTGCGTTGTGGGGCATAGCTGATGTCGCCCTTGCCTTCGGAGATGAGGGTGAAGGTGTACTTCTCCCATGGTGCGAGGCTTGGTATGACGAACACCGCCGTATGCTCCAGCTGGCCGTCGTCCATCACGGTCACGTCGCTGATGGGCTGATAGGCCGAACCTGCCTGTCCTCTCATCCGGAATCCCAGCAGGTCTACATTCTCTGTTCCTGCCACAGCCACCACCATCGGTCGTGTGGTCTCCGACGAGAGGTTGGTGATGGTGATGGGGTTCTCGCACGCCACGCCCTTACGCACGGTGTTGCGTCCTTCTGCCATCACCGTCACGCGGTTTTCAGCCATGTCGGCAGCGCCTTCTTTCTGCTCATTGCCGTAGACGATGGCATACCCGCCATTGCCGGTCCAGCGGTTCACTTTCACGATGTAGTGGGAATCCTCAGCGCTTGTGTCGATATACGACAGGGTAGCCTGGCTGCGTTCCACTGGCACACGCTTGATAAACGTCGTCTTGGGAGTGCCGTCCTCATTGTCGCCTGTGTATTTGTGGAGTTCCAGATAGCTGATGCTGAGCGTGTGGGTGGTGTCGGGAGCGATGGTGACATCAATCTGCTTGCCGGAAATCATGCCGAGATCGTACCAGTCGGTGGAGTTGGTGTTGTTGTAATAGGTGTAGCCGAGGGTGTTGTAAACCATCTCACCTTCTTTCAGCGTCATCCGGTTTGCAAAGTCGGTGTTCTTGTGGTTGTCGCGTCCGTAAGGGTTCTTGTTCAGCGTGAGCTGCAAGGCATAACCGCCTTGGCCATACCAGCGTGTCTGTCTAGCATAGTATGTTCCGGGAGCCAGATCACTCACCGTCATCACGATGGTGGTGTCCTTTTGCTGGTAGTTCATGTCCTTGCGGTTGCGGAAGTTGACTTTTGTGCCGGTGCTGTCGGTCTGGATGGTGTAAAGCTCAAGGTAGCTCAGTGCCAGGTCTTTCTCTCCTGACAAGGCAAATACGGCCTCACTCGGACTGCTCACCTCGAAGCGGTACCAGTCTTCTGTGTCTATGTCGTTCTGGTAGCGGTAGCCGAGACGCCCCTGTTGGGTGGCACCGCTCTCGATGACGGATGCATGGATATAGTCTTTGTTGTCGAACGGGTCTGGACCATATACATTGGGCCGGAACTCATACGTCAGATTGTAGCCGCCGACACCGGCGTAATATCCCTGTTTCAGATAGTATTTTCCGGGAGCGAGGTCGGGAACTTCAAACACGATGGTCGTGTCCCTTTGCTGACCGCTCATGTCCTTGCGGTTGCGGAACGCCATGCTTGTGCCCGTGCTGTCGTTTTTTTCGGTGTAAACTTCCAGATACGAAAGTATCAGACCAGTGTCAGATTTTGTGGAGAACGTGGCAGTCCCTTCGTCCTCTACTTCGATATAGAACCAGTCTGTGTTGTCTAATGTGCTGCTGTCATAATAGTGGCCGAGCCGTCCTTGCTGTGTGGTGTTCGGAGCGATCAGCGTGGCCATCTCCCATGAGTTGTTGTCCAGTTTGTCCTGACCGTGGCTGTTGGGCGTGAAGGTGTACTTCAGGTCATAGCTGCCGAAGCCATTCCACTGGTCCAGTTTCAGGTAGTAGGTGCCGGGAGCCATGTCGGACAAGGTGAACACCACGGTAGTGTCTCTTTGCTGACCGTCCATACCCTTGCGGTTGCGGAACACTATCTTTGTGCCTGTGCTGTCGGTCTTCGCTGTATAGACTTCCAGATAACCCAGATTTAAGGATGTCTCGGTTGTTGTGGCGAATTCAGCGGTTCCCTCGTCCGGCACTTCTATCTTGTACCAGTCTGTTTTGTCGAAATCGCTGCTGCGGTAATAATGTCCGAGCGCGCCTGTCTGAACTGCTCCTTCTTCTATCAGCGAAGCCTGGCTCCACTCGTTGTTGGGCTCAGGGTCGGTCGTCCTGCTGTTCTTGCTATAAACGTATTGCAGGGAGTAGGTGCCATATCCGTTCCATCGGTTCAGTTTCAGGTAGTAGGTACCGGCCTTGAGGTCGGGCAGGTTGAACACCACGGTGGTGTCCTTCTGCTGGCCGTTCATGTCCTTGCGGCTGCGGTACGCAATGTCCTGCCCGTCTTCGTTCAGTGTGAATACTTCTAAATAGCTCAGTACTAAGGTGGTTTCGGCCGTGGCGTATAAGTTGACGTTGCCTTCGTCGGGCACTTCAATCTTGTACCAGTCTACCACGTCGAGATCGCCTTGCGAGGTGTAGCCGAGCTGACCGCTGGCTGCAGGCCCGTTCCTCAGTGCGACGGCGTTCTGCCAGGTGTTGTTGGGCTCAGGGTCGGCCGTGGCGCTGTGCGACGTGAAGTAGCAGCCCATGTCGTAGCCTCCGAAGCCATCCCAGTGGATGATTCTAATGTAATAGGTTGATGCGGCAATGTCCGGCAGTTCATACACCACTGTCGTGTCCTTGTTTTGTCCGTACATGTCCTTGCGTGAGCGGAAGGTGATGTCCGTTTCGTCGGCATTGGGTACATAGAGTTCCAGATAGCTCAGTGCGAGGGTGGGCTCAGCCTTGGTGGTGAATGTGAGCTTGCCGTCCTCTTTCACCTCCAGGCGGTACCAGTCTTCCTTGTCGAAGGATGCCTGGTTGTAGTAGAAGCCCAGTCGTCCCTGGTTGTCGCTGTCGAGGCTGAGTGGAATGGCTTCCTTCCAGCTGTTGTTGTTCAGGTTATCCTGGCTGTAGCGGCTTGGCGTGAACGTGTACTTCAGCTTATAGCTGCCGAAGCCCGCCCATTGGTCCAGCTTCACGTAGTAGGTGCCGGGTGCGACATTCGGCACTTCGTAACTGACGATGGTGTCCTTCTGATGGCCGTTCATGTCCTTGCGGTTGCGGAAGTCTAAGCCGCTGCCGTCTGCTTTCAGGGTGTACATCTCCAGATAGCCAAGCATCATGGTGGTTTCGGCGAAGGCATCGAATTTGACCACGCCCTCGTCCGGCACTTCAATCTTGTACCAGTCTGATTTGTCAAGGGATGCGCTGTTGTAATAGTAGCCGAGGTGGCCCGTCAGCTCGGTGCCGCTGGCCACGAGCGATGCATCCTGCCATTGGTCATTCGGATCGGGGTCGTTGGCGAGAGTGGCCTGCTGATAGTTGTACGCCACGATGAAATTTCCGCCGTATCCTTTCGAGTCAGTCGGGACTCCTGTCACTCTGATGCGGTAGGTGCCGGCTTTCAGGTCGCTCTGTGTGTAGGGAGATTGACCGCGTGTACGGAAGGCTCCCTCTCCATCGTTACCAATTGTGTAGATCTCGATGTAGTCAATGCGGACCGCACCTATGGCGGCAGCTGTGAACTGCACCTGGCCGTCCTCATCCAGATGGATGGCGTACCATTGGTCAGTTTTCGAATGGGTCGTTTTGCCCGAAGTGTAGCTGTAGAAGCTGCTTGTCTTCGTCGTCCCGCTTTCCCAGTACTGTGCCGATGCCAGCTGGCTTGTCAGCGCCATCAGCAATGTCAAAAGTAAGTATTTGGGTCTCATAGGCCTGTTTGTTTGGTTTGGTATTGAAGAATTTGTTTGCAAAATTGGTTGTATTTTTTGCAAATATAATGATTTTGCTCAGAATTGAATGTACTGAACGCTGAAATAATGATGAAACCGCATCTGCTGATGACGAAAGGTGGAAAATGAATGATGAAAGCATTTTTAGGATTATAGAAACAAGAAATCCCAGATTAGTCCGTTTTGTCCGGGCAATCCGGGATTTCTGATGAATCCTTTAAAGTTAAAGTTTTTTGGGGGGCTACATGGCTGCGATGATATTGATAACCGCCACGATGTCGGAGATGTCTATGTTATTGTCGCTGTTGACATCAGCCGTCGCCTTGTAGGTGTTGTCGCCGGCAATGGTGTTGATGATAGCAACTATGTCGGAGATGTCAACCTTTCCGTCAAGGTTCACGTCGCCTTTCTTACTGCTGCTTCCGGCGCTGATGACCACAAACTTTCCTTTCACTGCCTGGCCTCCGGCCTTGATGGTGTTGTCGCTGAATGTGGCTCCTGCTGGCTCTGTGATGGCTAGTCCTGTTGCTAGTTTCAAATCCTTGATTTTGCGAATAGATTCTTCGGCTCCTTTTACACGAACCACAGTTTTTGTGTCGAAGAAATTGAACGTGGTGAAGTATTTTTTTACGGCACCCGTAAAGCGATTGGTGGACGCAGCGCCTTCAATGCCGTACAATGAACCCTCGCAAGTTACTTGTGCTCCTTCCCTGAAAATCAGATCGTTTTCTGAAGCAGATACAATGTCTATGCCGCGAACTCCTTTTATGTTCAAACTGCCAGGTCCACTGAAGGTTAGTCCTTTGCCTGTATGGCAGATTCCTGTCCATTTTTCTGATTCTATATGGTTATTGCCACTGAGGGATATTATCAAATAAGCATTTTTGTTGTAAATGCCAAACCCACTTTCTCCTTTGCCTTTGATGAATGCATTTCTCAGATACAGTTCATTACGTTCGGGATAGTACTTGATCTGCATGCCATTGAAAAAGGCTTCCATTGATTCATCGTCGGTATCTGCCACCAACTCAGCTATGTTCTTGTGGTTCTTGCTGGTGATTGGAATGCCGGCGATTTCTAATCCATAATCCACTAACTTGGTGGCGATGACCACGGTCTGGGCGGACACTTTCTTGTTGTCGCTGTCGACAATGCTGTAAGTGGGGTAGGCGACATAGGATGCTCCGTCTGGCTGGAGGACGGCGACATCTCCTTCCATTTCAATCTCGTTCAGATTGTATATGGTCTCTTCGTAACCGTAGGCGGTCAGTTTGCCATCGCCTTCTTTCACCGATAATCTCGAGTGCCCTATATTTCCTTTTACGCCATATTGTCCACGTGTCTCAACAATGGCGTTGTCGATGTAGAGCGTGGCGTCGTGGATGAGGATGCCGGCTCCGTTATAGCCTCCTCTGCATGTGAGCGTGCCGCCTCCGGTGATGGTGGTCGCTGCATGGATGTAGAGTGCGTTCTTTCCTTCCTCAGACTCCTGCCTGATTGTGTTCTCACCTTCAAGATTGATGACAAGCCCCTGTGAATAGCATTCCACGAGATACTCCCGCCAGTCCTCAATCAAGACATTCTTCAGACTCAGCGTGTTTTTTGACGGGTCGTATTTCGCATATCCTCCGTTGCTCACGCTCACTCCGCTGATTTTTGTCAGGTCGGAGCAGTTTGACGCATTGACTTGTTGACCGCAAATCTTGAGGTCGTAGGCTGGTCCATTGGGGTTCATGACGACAACGTCTTTCACGCTGTTTCCGTTTTTGTCCACTAACTCATGGTAGGTATTTGTAAGATGTGCACCGACAGGATAGGTGATCTGCAGGTCGTCGTAAAGATTGAATTCTTTTAAATATATGATTGAAATTACTTTACTCCCAATGACATGAAGCACCGTGTTTCCATCACTCACATTCAGATTTCCATATAAGCTTCCATTTTTATATTGTCCGGCAATACCAATGTTTTGGCTTTCTATCAGGCAAGAGATTCCACCAGTGATTGTGGTGGTGCCGTTGTTGATAATCATGCCGACATTCGTTGATTTAATATTGAGTTGGACATTTTTCTCTTTGTTTGCCGTTATTCTGGTTGAAGATTCCAGTTGTAATCCTGTCATTCCTTCAACAATCACTTTCCCGTTGCAGATGATTTCAAGATTGGAAATAGAGCTCTGGATTCCTATGCCGCTGTTTGTCTTGATGTTTACGTCGGTCAGGTACAGCCGCCTCACATTGTTGTAATACACGGCTTTTCCTGTGCTTTTCGTCAGCGTCACTCCTTCAATCTGGGTGAGGTCGTCGCAGTTGTGACTGTCCACCCTCACTCCGTTGATATAGAGGTCGTAGTCCACGGACGTGTAGAAATAGCCGTTGTTGGGGTTGGCGTACTTGACGTCGAGCTTCTGCGGGTCGTAGGCTATGGCTCCCTTCAGCTTCAGGCAGCCCAGGAACATGTTGGCAGAGGAACTGGCACTCCATGTTTTGTTGCATTTGATGGAGGTGAGTGAGCTGCAGTCGTTGAACATATACGACATGCTGGTGACACTTCTTACGTCGAAGTTTCTCAGGTCAAGTGTCTTCAGGCTGGAGCACCCGTTGAACATATAGCTCATGTCCCTCACGTTGGATGTGCTGAGATTGCTCAGGTCGAGTTCGGTCAGTTTCTTACATCCGCTGAACAGACCATACATCTGGACTGCGTTGGAGGCTTTGAACGCATTGTTGAGGGTGGTGACGAGCTTTAGCGATGTGAGCGACTCGCACCCGCTGAACATGTTTTTCATGTCTGTCAGTTTTTGCGTGTTGAACGAGCTGACATCCAGACTTGTGAGCGACTTGCATCCGTTGAACATACTCTCCATGCTTTCCACGTTTTTCGTGTCGAACTTGCTGACATCGATGGTTGAGAGCATCTCACATTCGCGGAACATCTCCATCATGGATTTCACGTTGGCCGTGTTGAAATATTCCAGCCCGGTGATTGAGGTAAGCTTCTTGCATCTGTAGAACCACTGTTTGCAGTTGGTGGGCAGTACGTCCTTGAAATCCTGTTCGAACACCACGCGTTTCAATCCGCTGCGCACGGTTATGTTCCATTCGGGGGTGTTGCTGGATTGTGTGACGAGGTTCCCGCTCCACACGTTAGTGATTGTGTTACCTCCGTAAGTGCCGCCCGCTTTGATTGGGTAAGACGAAGCGGTGAAATACATCGTTGCGGAGGAACTGCACCAAACCGCATAGGCCGTTTGTGCTTTCGCCGGTGTGAATGATGCCAATAGCAGTGTCACTACAATGGCATACAAACATCTCAAGCTGATGTGGTTTTTAGTTTTCATTGTGTTTCGTTTTTTATAAGATTTGTTACTCTGTTGTTTTATATCTTTCTGCAAAGATAAAAAAAATAAATGAATCTACGCAGATATTACAGTTTTTTTTACCTAATGATATTTGTTTCAACTAAAAGTGCTAAATTTGCAACAGATAACGAAACACAGCTCAAAAAGGCCTATCCCTATGCAACTACCCCGTATCTTATTTTCCCTCTCTTTGCTCTTGTGTTTTCTTTGTGGCAACGCACAAAGAAAACCTGTGTCTGTGATTATCACCGCCGGGCAGTCCAACACCGACGGACGGGTGAGTAATGCCGACTTGCCTGAATATATCCGGAAGAACGGCTATAAGCACTGCCTGTGGTCGTATGGCAGCGACACGATATCAGGCGGTGGACGCTTCGAACCATTCTGGCCACGGGTTGCCAAGCCCGACAACACGGAGCGTTGGGGCTACGACGCTGTAGTCTATTATCTGATTGACAAGAAAATCAAGCGTGATTTCTATGTCATCAAGGAGTCGCTGGGCGGAACGGCCATCGACACGGCATGCTCGAGCACCAGCGGGATGTACTGGAGTGCGTCGCCAGAATTCCTGGCTTCGACCTCTGCGTCCGACAAGGGAGGAAAGTCGCTCTTGAAAGCTTTTACCGAGAATATCGGAGCTTGCATTGACAACGTGCTTTCCCGCCACAAGCATGGTTTTGAGATAAAGGCCTTTCTGTGGCACCAGGGAGAGAGCGACAAGAAAATGGCGGAGCATTATTACGACAATCTCAAGGCGTTGCTGTCGTACGTACGGTCTTATCTCGTGGAAAAGACCTGCGACCAGCGCTATGCCAGTCTGCCCTTCATCTGCGGCACCTATTCCAAGTCGAGCCGCGACCGGGATGAGCGGGTAGTCCGTGCCCTCTACCGGCTCGAGCAGGAAGATCCGAATTTCTATGTGGTGGACGCAAGCGACGCCACCATCCAGCGTGACCGGCTCCATTTCGACGCGCAAGGAGCCGAGCTGCTCGGAAGAAGAGTCTACGAGAAGCTGTGTCAGGTGGTGGGGAAAATAAGGTAAAACTACTTGTTTTCCCTTTTTTTCTTCTTACCATGAAAAAACTTTCTATTTTTTTGCAATCTTTTTCCGTTTTCCGTGTATATAAGAGTAGAAAGCCAAACAGAAAATGGGAAAAGAAACGAACGACTTCATCAAAGAACTACGTAAAGGCAGGCCCGCCGCCCAGCAGCGGCTGCTCACCGACTACGGACCGGCGGTGTTCCGCCTCATCGTCAGAATGGTTGGGCAGCAGGAGGATGCGGAGGAAATCTACCAGGACGTGTTCGTGAAGGCGCTCACGAAAATCCATACATTCGACCCAGAGAAAGCGTCGTTGCAGACTTGGCTCGGACGTATCGCCTACAATGAGGCTGTCAACCACCTGCGACACTCCCGCCTCGACATCGTCTTCATGGACGACGACACCCTGGCTACCGACTTTGAATATGAGCCTGATGACACGGGGAGCGACGGGCAGACCGTCATGCTGCTTGAGCAGGCCATGCAGCTGCTTCCGGCTGCTGACCAGACGCTACTCTCCCTGTTCTACTACGAGAATATGAGCATGAAGGAAATCGCTTACATCACCGGTTCCATTCCCTCTACCATTGGCTCACGTCTGAGCCGCATACGGAAGAAACTCTACCAAACCATCAAGCAATTTACAGAGAAATGAACGGAAACGATATATCCACCCGACTTAGGCACGACGCCAGCCTCCGCAAGGCGGTACGCCGGCAGAACCAACACTTGCCGCCCATGTCCGACAACCTGAACGAACGGCTCCTCAACCGCATTCAGGCAGCGGACGACAAGCGGAGAAAGTCCAAGAGAATTGTGTGGCAGACTGCTGCCATTGCCTCTGCCGTGGCAGCCTGCGCACTCTTGCTGCTTTTGCCCGGACGCATGGGAAAAGAACAACAGCCGCCCTTGCCATCAGATCCTGTTGCGACCGTGAATCCGCCATCTGGAACAGAAACACAGGACACTGCCATAGAACAGTCTTCACCACGAATCGAAATCACTGCAGTGGATTCCATTCAAACACAACCAGAGAATCCGGACACACATTTGAATGTGGCGGAGCCCAAACAGCCACTGCTTGCCCAGACCAATGAGCCTCATCAGGGGGAGAGGCTGCAAACTGGACGGAAAGCACGAAAGTCGGGATTGGAAAAAAACAAAGCGAAAGACGAAATGGCCACACGCCCCATAAAAGAAAACATCGTTTCGAAGGCAGAGCCAGAAGAACCAACTACTCAAATAGCTGTAGTCAAGGAGGATTTGCCGGACACACTTGGCAACTCTATTTTCCAATCGCCAAAGAATGTCCTTATTGCCATGAGGATGCTCAGCGAGTGCGATGAAATCATCAGCCGTGAGACGCAGGAAATCCGAAACGACATTCTTGAAGCCACTTTCAACGTTGTGCCGCCTTCCCCAAGAGCCATCCTCGTGAAGGACGAAAACGGAGACCTGAACGTCATGGAGACCAACCAAAACCACTTCATGGAATTATAGGGGCTTATATGCGTTAAATTCTCTTTCATATCAATCATCAAATCCTATACAACAATGAAAACAAACACCAAATTCATCTGCACGGCACTGATGCTGTTGCTTCCGCTCACGCTCTTCGCGCAGAAGTCCATCGACGAGGCGTTTGAGCGAATTCAAAAAACGAATGGAATCAAATCCTCCGTTACTAACTTTCATAATGAGTCAAACGGTATTCATGCCCGCACCACCATTATCGACATCCTTGTTGGCAAGCCGAACTTCAAGCTGTTCGACGACCTCCGCGACGCATTCCAGACGGAGAGCGACAAGGCCTATATGGATTGGTCTTTCTATGAGCCGATTGCTGAGAACAACACAAGAAAACGCTTCCGGATTAACCAAGCGATGGGTAGCGACGACATCTTGGTGGGAAATGAAAAGAACTCCACCTTTGTCGTCATGATGTTTCAGGATCCGGAAAACAAAGAATGCCGCACTGTCTATTCTGCAGAGTGGTGGGAAACTGAGAACCCGGATATCCAGCAGGGACGACTTGTCTGCAGTTATGGCGAAAAGCCTAAAGCCCAGACCAAAGTGACCCGCACTTACCGCTTCAACATACCGGAAGGGATGAACGCCGACAGCATTATGGCCAGCTACCGATCGCTTCCCGACAGCCTGATGGCAAAAGGATGGCCATATTCATCACATCAAATCGACAGTCTGATGGGGGGCAAAACTCGTTCTTTTGGTAATTTCCGCCGTTACGAGGACACGTTCAACGGTGACGTTTTTGGCAGCTTTCCCAATGATAGCTTTTTCTTTGGTGATGACGGCCGTGACATTGCTGTTACGGGGAATATAAAAGGATGGGTGAGTAACGCGGTGAGCAAAATTGGAAGACTCAACCCTTCCGACTGGCTCCGCCTCTTCGGACTGCTCACAGAAAAGATTGACAAGCTGAGGGGCGATCCCGAGGAACTCATCGTGTCGGCCGGCCTGGTGCTCGACTTGTGCAAGAACGTACCGAAAAAGCTGGAAGAGGACGAGAGGGAAATCTGCGCCAACCGGCTTACCATGTTAGCGCGTTCCTTGCAGAAAACCAATGAATATGTGCATTCCCTTTTGTTGCTTGCAGCCAATAAGGTGACGCCATGACAAGCAAAAAAAACGGCAAGCTTTACTGTCTGCCAATCACATCCTTTAGATTGTTATTATAGTTAATAATTTTATATTTTTCTTTTGTCAGCCCTGCCATGTCGAGAAGATGTGGCAGGGCTCGTTTTTATGTCAAGAAATCCATCATGATTACACGATTGATGAAAAAAATTTTTGCTAATTGGGGAATATTTCACTTTCTTTTCCGTATAACAAATAGAAAAAGACGAAAAGAACAACGAGTGTGAAAACAGACGAACAAATCATAGATGCCGTGATGCATGGCCGCAGCGGATGGCAGGACCAGATGGCGGTCCGCTATGGGCAGGAGGTCTTCTCCATGGTGGCAAGGCAGGTGGGCGACGTGATGGACGCCGAGGAACTGACCCAAGACACCTTCCTCCGTGCCTTCCGCTATATCAGCAGCTATGATCCTGCCAAAGCGTCGCTTTCCACTTGGCTCTGCCGCATCGCCTACAGACTGACCATCGACTTTCTCAGGCGTAAGCACCCGATAACTCTCTCTATCGAGGACAGCGAGGTTTGGCAGACGGACATCAGCGACGAGCAGCTGGAAGCAGACTTGTCGTCCGGCAAGGAAGAACGGATCTGCAAGCTGGAGATGCTCATGGACCACCTGCCCCCTGATGAACAGTTGCTGCTCACGCTCTATTATTATGAGAACCGCTCTCTGGAAGAATGCTCTTTTATCATGGATTCCAATCCCCGTACTTTGGCAAAACGCCTTTATCGAATCAGAAAGAAACTCCATAAACAACTTACGTCATGACAAACTATAAGGATACCGATATAAGAGAAGCCCTCCGCCGAAAATATGCCGACACCCCGCAGATGCCGGAAGATTTCCTGAACAGGATGCGGCAGGACCTGAAACTACGGCAAGACCAGGAAACGCCTCGCCGGCGCATCCGTCTGCCACGATGGGTGCTGCATGTTGCCGCCGGGGCTGTCGCGGCCAGTGTGCTGCTCCTGCTTGTTTTCTTTTCGGGAGAGGAAAAGACGGAGAGACCTTCTTTGGCGAAATACCCGACAGAACAGCCTAAAGACAGCGTTGAGACCACTCCATGGAAAGACGGGGAGCGGAAAACTGAGACTCTCAACACTGGTACGCCAACACTTGTCCCCCCTCAGCCCGTCAGCCAGGAGCAGGCCATAGCCTTCACTCCGTCGCAAAGCCGACCGGCATATGAGGCCAAGAAAACGGTCCGTCCTTCAGCTGCTCAAGGGATAGCATACAGGAAGCAGAACTCTGTAACGCCACAGCCAGCCTGCGGGGAGAAGCATGAAAAGGTGAAGCCGAAACCAGAGCCTGCGGACAAGTCAACGGAAAAAGACTCGTCAGCCACAGAGAACATCGCTTTCTATATTGCCAAGCTGGAGGCAGAGATGGATGCACTCGACGACAGTGTGAACGCGGCGCATATAGAAGAACTTATCGCAGCCGACACACGTCTGCAGCAGCTTGTCAACCGCATAGTCGTGGGGCAAGTGGGGCAGGCATGGAATGAATATCAGAAAGACAGTACTGCCAATTATATCAACTTTTAATTCAGTAACCGTTAAAAGATAAGTTGCCTCGTTTTTATGAAGACGAGAAGACGAGAAGACAAGAAGACAAGACAATAGTCTGTTATGATCATCATGTCAATGAAAGAGAAGGTGAGGCAAGTTCTTTTTTAACACTAAACAATCAATAGGAAATGAACACATCAGTCAGAAAACTATTAATAGCAGCCATGCTCCTGATGCCTATAAGCAGTCTGTGTGCACAGGAAAACCCGCATGCCCGGTCTATGCGTGAAGCTTTTGTCATGACACGCTACGCAAAGTACACAGATAATAAGGGCGCAGAAAATGGCGACAGCGCAAACGTGGTTTGGGACGAACTCGACGGGGGAGGTCTGGTGCCGAAAGAGAAAATCTATTTCGTGGAACTCTCCCCCAATAGCGGACATATAGGCCCGCTCTATCTCGATGGCCACCGGTTTACATTTTATGAATCCTCCGCCGATTCATTGAAGCCTCTCCGTCGGATTCTGGACACATTCGACAAGCAGGCTCCCTACGCATCGACCTACTACAGCTACAAAGCCGGTGATGAGCAGGCTGCTTTTCCGGGCATCTGTGTCACGTTCGGAACAAATGGAGACTCCTTTCCGCTCAGACTGGAGCCGGAGATGAATGTCCGCGTAATCAGTTTCAAGGATGAGGACGGGTTCCGGTCCACCTATCTGCTCTCTTGGTACAGCCATGAGACGGAAAAATCCAGCAGCCAGCAGAAATGCTACGAGACGCACGGAATCTTCTATGAGTTCCATTGCCCTCAGATGACCTCTGTGCCTCAGGTAAAGTCCTACGATCCAGATGAATATCTCGAACGCACCAATATCGGGCTTGATGTGGCATCGAACCTTGTGTGGGACGTGAAGAAGAACAATCCCCAGCTGGCGTCTGAATTGGAGACCGACACGCTGATGGAAAAGGAACATTACACCTTTGACAATATGACTGGTAATCTCTATAAATCCCCGGAGATATCAACCAACACCACCAGTTATGGCGCGCTGAAAGCAAAGCTGGAACGCATGGAGGAGCTGAGCAAGACGGCAAATCCGACGGAGCTTCTGGCCATCTGTCATACATTGGGTAAGGTGACTGATGAATATCCGTCGTTGCTGTCTGGATACCAAGTTGAGGAATTGAACTCCTTGGTGGGCATGATTGAATTAGTGGTTCCGGAGAACCAGAAACATCAAGTGGCGGAGGCGTACGCCCATATAAACGCCCGCAAAAATCCTACGGAAGACATTGACCGCCTCAGTAAGAAAGACCAGGAATTCCTGAATAGTAACTGTTGGAAGCTGGTTCACCGTCCTGTTGACTACACCCACGTATTCTTCACAGGCAAGGGAGAGCACTACACTGGTGATTCCCAGTTGTCCTATTTCGATGTGAAAGGAAGTGCGGTGGAAGGATTCCACGCAGAGACCACGTTAAAGCCGTTAATGCCAGGCCGCTACCGTCTTTCTGCCGTGGTTCGTGCAGCAGAGCAGGTCCATTCCGGCGTTCATGTTTTTGTGAGGACGGGAACCGGTTCGTCCGCAAAAACCTATCATAAGGAAATCCCGGCAAAGGGAAAAAAGGGAGGTAATGTGTGGTTCTCTGCATTCTGCCGTTTCGAAGAACGTGCAGCCGCAAAACAAGGGGTCTATGCTCTTGACATCAATAAGGCCACAGCCAATGGCGGTCAGGGCTTCGGCTGGAACCGCATCTATCTCGACGATATCGTCGTAGACGGTGATAGTCCCGTCGTTTATGGCGTCACAACACGTGCAGATATTACCGGATCCAGCATCAGTCCAAGCGAGTGGTTTTCGGCCTGCGACTTTATCTTGGAACAGGTGGAGTGATCCGAAGAAGTGAATGCCACTAAATCAATAACAGACAAGCAATGTACATAAATATAATTCTAATTTCTCATACACGTTGAGATTTCAAGAACTGAAATCGTTATCAGAAAATGGGGCGCAGTGATGCGTCCCATTTTAATCAAAATATATAAATTCCACAACGTGTATGCTGTTTTGAGCGTATCCTGTGCGGCTTTTATGACAACCGGAATACCCGTGGCTGATGGCAAAGGTGAAAGTGGTCGTCGAGCAGCGAGGCGTTAGAAAAGACAGTCCCGTCGTTTTTCTC
>OCTX014573172.1_pt1 | contig 19409 bp, 12 predicted proteins | sample 1539691 | NCBI WGS metagenome assembly OCTX01 (sample SAMN02144231, study PRJEB22623) | gut metagenome | biome: sheep rumen | host: Ovis aries | place: New Zealand
TTAAATGCCTCCGGCGGATCGCAGCCGCGCAATGATGAAGGTGCTTCGCACTTTGCGCGGCGCGGCAAGAACGCCGAGGCGTTCTTGATCATTCCCTGAATATATTTCCCGATCAAAAAACCGAGCTGAAAGCCTGCCCGAAGGCCAAGGCAAAATAACGCATATGGATGACCGGATCCATAGGCTGTATTTCTTATACTCTTTTTTAGCTAAGCGGGAACAGTCACCTGCCTAAAAAGAGATTTCGATATGCACAAAAATGAAAGCGTATTCTTCCGGAGACACACGTATGAAAACTTTTGAAAATAAGCTTACCTGCCTGGCTATCGCTCTCACTCTGATCCTCAGTATATCTGCCGGAGCATACCTCGTCTATCGCGTCTGGGATTACCGGTCCGCGGAGCAGACATATGCAGATATTGGAAGAGGTGCCGTACAGAAGATAAGAGTTGAAGCACAGATGAACCAAAATCAGGAAGCGAACATGTCAAATAATGCTTCTGAAAGCGAAGAAGAAAACGGCAGGGGGGACGATACTTCCGGGCGGAAGACCGCCGACGGGACCGGTGTTTTGAGCGCTGATGCAGACCTGCAGGCAGAAATTATCGATGGAGCGGCAATACCGGACAAGCCCGTCATCGATTGGAATGAGCTCGCAAAATCAGGTAAGGACATTGTCGCCTGGCTCGACATTCCTGCGCTTGCAATCGCTTATCCGATAGTTCAGGGTGACGACAATGAATTCTATCTTCATCACCTTCCTAACGGAGAATATAAAAATGCCGGTTCTCTTTTCATGGAAGCGGCTAATAGCAGGGACCTTACAGACATCAATACAGTCATTTACGGACACAATATGGATAACGGAAGTATGTTCGGCAAGTTCAGAAATATGACTGAGGAAGACTATAATACGCAGCCTTATCTGTGGCTTTGTACGAAGGAGAAGGCTTATCTCTATGCAATGATCTCACTGCATATTTCCCGCGTTGACGATGAAAGTTACACATTATTCGAGATGGAAGAAGCGGCAGATGAACTGATGCCTGACAGAACCGTAAAGAAGAGCCGCGAATTAACCGGGGAGCCTGCAAGCGCAGTCCTTCAAAACCTTGCCGACTGCAATGTGACCGGGTGGATCCAAAGTGAGAACCTTAGGTCATACGTAAATATGTCAATCCCGAAAGCTGCGTACGGCAGAGTTGTCACTCTCAGTACCTGCGCATCGCACAGTGATGAGCGCAGGGTCCTGCAGGCCATACTTGTGCGTGAATATGCACCATAGATCAGCAGCGGAAATGAAATCCGGATGTTATGGATGTCTTGTCCGGAATATCAGGCAGGTTATGATTTCCAATCAAATTACATGAGGGACAGATATATGAAAGAACTATATGAACGGATAACCAATCTGAAAGCGCGTCCTCCCTGACATTGAAGTTTAGTAAAGAGACCGCAATGAAGGACGTACATAGAAATCACGAACTTGCCAACTTTTTAATATGTGCGCCCCTTCCCTATAAATACGAAAGGAACCAAGAGCATGGATGTAAAAAAGCTTTTAAGAAGTATTATTTCTATGATAACGGCAATTCTCTGTGTCATAGGCAGCACACCCGTCTTCGTACAGGCTGCCGGCACATATACACTGCACTTTGTGGATGATCTTAAGAATACAGACGCGCTCTATAACGAGTTCGCGTCGAAAAACGGTCTTTCGATAGGGTACATAACCAATCTTCAGTCACCCATCTGGAAGGTCAACAACAGTGATTTCAAGACTGCCAATGTCGGAACGATGACATATCTATATACATCATCGGCCAAAATGCCCAGGGAGACAGGAAGAGACCACGCCACAACCTGGTCAGATGTAGCCAGCGTTACATATCGGGACGTAGGATATTATGGCAAAGACAAGAAAAATAAGTTCGATATAGTATTCACTCTCAATAAGGTCGTAACTATGAAGGTCGATGATATGCCGACAGCGAATACCGCGCCATACTATTCTGTGGCTGTTACAGATAATTCGACAGGTGTCATTTGCGCTAACTCATACATGTGGGACTCTGGTGGTTTTACGCCGGAATATATATATCACGGTCCGTACACGGTGGAGAACTGGAGCATCAGGATCCAGGATAAAAATGGAAATAAACTCTCTGACGTGCTTTTGGCACAGACTTACAGGGACATTGACATACTTCACCCGGAGAATGATCCTTCATATACGTCATTTAATGAGGGCTTTTATTTCATAAGCGGTTACGCGGACGATACTTATATGCTGAAGGATAATCTGCTCGCAGTATATAACAGGGACGGCAAGACGAACGCAAGGTATGAGGCGGGACAGAAGGAAGACGGTGATCTCGATATAGAGGACCAGCGGGCGTGGGTCGTCGCCGCTTTACTCGGCGGTGAAGCGCAGCTTCAGTGGACCGGCCAGGCATGCGGCAGTTTTATTGCCAATACGGTCCTTAAGGAATACCCCGATATTCCCGCTCCGGTCAAGACAGCCGGTAAAGAATATGTGAAAGCCAATGAAGCCTTCGAATACACCGTCACGGAAAACTTTCCTGCAATAAATCCCTCTAACTGCCCGAAAGCGGTCACAATGAGAGATAAATTCGATAATTGTCTGGAAATAGGGAAGAACATAACTGTGACGAAAGGTAAAAAGGATGTCACTGATGACTGGACTGTCAGAGTTGAAGGGCAGACATTGACGGCTTCGGCCAATACACCCGGTACTGTAGAAGGCCGTTATGTTTTTACGATTCCGGTCACTGTCAGAGATGAAAAGCTGGACGGCAAGACTTTAGTCGTAAAGGACGGAACGACTTACGCTGAAATTCCGAATAAAGCATATATCACAGTAAAAGATCAAAATGATAAGGATATTGAGCTTGAGTCGCCGAAAATCACAGTATTGGAAGAAGGTTCGGCTATAAAACTCACAAAAGATGTGGACCGGTCTAAGATAGAAAAAGCGCAGTCAGGAGATACACTGAAATACAGTTTCAGGATAAAAAATACCGGAAGGCTTACACTTCACAATGTCACTCTTAAAGATGACCTGCCGGTCAAAAATCTGGTAATAGACTGGAAAGCGAGTACGGATGATTCGACCGGCGAGGGAGTACTGTCTCCCGGTGAAGAGGTGTCGGCATCCGCCTCATACGCCCTGACTATAGAGGATATCACTGCCGGACAGGTGATAAATACAGCTGCTGCCACAGGTCTCGATCCGAAGGATAACAAGGTCACGGACAAAGATGACGCGAAGACCACACTGGACGCGGAACCGTCTATCTCATTGAGTAAAACAGCGGACCCCAACAAAATGACGGATCCGTCTACCGGAGACAGTATCTCATATAACTTTATGATTACAAATGTCGGAAGCATTCCTCTGAGAGACATACAATTTCTGGATGATCACGACCTTATCGAACTTACCTGGAACCGGGACCTGGCGGGCGCAGAGCTTGGCGTTGGAGAGAAGATCGAAGGGCATGCTGCTTACCGACTGAGCCAAAGTGACATCGACTCAGGTTCTGTAGTGAATAAAGCGTCTGTCACTGCTGTCGGGGGCAGCGGAAAGACAGTCACAGATCATGCGGAAGATACAACGATTATTGAGACGACACCGGCAATCGTGCTGAAGAAGACGACACCGAAAGCAGTCCTCACAGATGTGAAGAAGGGAGATTCGGTCCTCTGGAATTTTGAACTCAAAAATGCGGGGAAAAATACGCTTAAAAACGTGGAAATCATCGACCATCTTGAGGGGGTAAGTGAAATCACATATGACTGGCAGGGAAGCTCCGACAGTGTGACCGGAACCGGCGTATTGTCGCCCGGTGAGACTGTGACCGCGTCAGCGACGTATGTGCTCACTGAAAATGATATTATTGCTAAGGGGGTCACGAATACTGCGACAGGAAAGGGCACGGACCCGAATGGGAAAGAAGTGACATCTGACGCTAATGCCAAAGTTAAGATCAAGTATGAGCCCTCCCTCAAAATCGAAAAGACTGCGGATAAGGTCGATTACACAGGCGCGAAGGCAGGTGACGTGATTACTTACACACTAAGTCTTACAAATGACGGAAATGTTCAGCTGACAGATGTTCAACTCGTTGACCTGAAGGAAGGCGTTGCTGTCAAAGAGTACAGCTGGCCGACCAGAGAAGGCTTTCTCGCTGTAGGGGAGACAGTGACCGCGACAGCGGAGTATGTACTGACCCAGGAAGATATCGATGTGACGACACTGGAAAATGAAGCTTCCGGCAAAGGTAAAGCACCTGACGGAACATGGGTGAACGCCGAGATTCCGAATATAATTACGAAGGTATCTGATCCGGAGATTACCCTTGTAAAAGATGTCGATATCAATGAAATCGCGGAAGCCAAATCGGGTGACGTCCTGAAATACACGGTCACTGTGACTAACACCGGAGATGTGACTCTTCACGATGTGAACCTGACAGACAGCATGAAGGAAGTACTTCTCGATATCACATATGACAGGGAGACAGCTTCTCTTGCGCCTTCAGAAAGCTTTGTCATGACAGCCGGATACGTGGTCACTCAGGAAGATATAAATAAGGGACTTGTGAACAATGAAGCGGAAGTCACAGCGAAGGATCCTGACAATAATGAGGTCTCATCAAAGGATGACGCGTTGACCGTGCTCGGGCAGAGTGCGTCCTGCGGAGTTACAAAGAAAGCCTCTGTGTCAAAAATCTCGTCAGCCGAGGCAAGACCGGGTTATGAGATCAGGTATGACTTTACCGCGGTCAACACCGGAAACACGACTCTGACGGATGTGACATTTGCGGATGAAATGCTCGATAATGCAGGGTGTGAAATAAAATGGGACTGGACAGATGAGGGCATCCTACTTCCCGGTCAGACAATGAACGGACATGCAGTCTATAAAATAACACAGGACGACATTAGCGCGGGCAAGGTCGACAACGTAGTTATTATGAACGCGAAGGATCCGAAGGGTGATCCTCTGGAACCGGCACGTGCGGAAGTCACTACTGTTATTGAGAAGAGTGCATCCCACACAGTTGTAAAGACGGCAGACAAAGAAATCATTGAAAAGGCAAAATCAGGAGACGCCATTAATTATACAATGGTTTACAGGAATACGGGAAATGTGGTCCTCAAAGATATCTCATTTGCCGATGAGATGCTGAATGAAGCCGGCATCGATGTTCAGTGGGACTGGTCGGAGACTGCATCGCGCGGTGAGACAAAGACTCTCTGCCCAGGAGAGTCGATTACCGGAACAGCAGCGTATAAGATTACGCAGGCGGACATTGACAGAGGTAAGATCACGAACAAGATCACAGCCAACGCTTCAGATCCCGACGGGCAGCCGCTTTCGCCGGCTGCAAGCGAAGTAACGACGCAGGTCGCGCAGACTTCCAGAATTACCGTGAAGAAGAGTGTTGATAAGGCGTCACTCAATAATCCGAAAGCAGGCACCGTGCTTACTTACTCCTTCAGTATAACCAATGAAGGCGGCACGACACTGAAAGACATAACCCTTAATGATTCTTTGACCGGACATGGGCTGTCAGAGATTCGGATGAATTATCCTGATACTTCGCGTGAGCTTAAGCCGGGCTGTACGATGACCGCCGCTGCCACTTACGTCCTGACTTCAGCGGACATCAAGTCCGGAAAGGTATTGAACTCGGTCTACGCAAGTGCCAAAGATCCGCTAAAGAAAGATATTACGTCGGAAAAATCGGAGGTAACAACGAAAATCATTGTCCCGGTCACGCCTACGCAGGCTCCGACATGCACACCAAGTCCGGTTCCGACGATTCAGCAGGTTCGATATTCTACACAGACGGTCACCTCACCGAAAACAGGAGATAATACAGCCGGGATTATCTTTGCGCTCATAGTGCTGGCAGTTTCTCCTGTACTGTTTAGAGTTCTTATTAAAAAATATCAAAGTGCCGGAAAGACACGCTGAAATCGAGTCTGACTGAGTCAGATAAACGGTTGAGAGAGGAATGGCTATAGTACATTTCTCTCTTTTATTTGCAAATGAAGTCCAAATTGTATTGCTATAACTCGAGGATTGAAACTATAATTAATATGTATGTCTTGAGAATGTCTAATTATGCCGTAGGGCAGGAGTACAATATGGACTGTAAGGAAGCAAAGAACAGAGTTAATGGCTATATTGAAGGTACGCTTACGGACAAGGAGTGTTCGGAGTTCATTGAGCATGTCCGCTCATGTCCCGACTGTTATGAGGAGCTCGAGACATATTTCATTATCGGCTATGCGCTCGATTATCTGGATTCTAAGGACGGTATGGAACGTTCTTTTGATATGAATAAGCTTCTGGAAGATGACCTGCGAAGATGCGAGAGACGGATCTCAGGGTCGAAACTTATGAAAAACCTGACCAGGGTCTGCGTGACTATATCTGAAGTGAGTCTCGCAATCGGATTTGCTGTCACAGCTATCCCGGGCGTCGAGGAGTTCATTATCAACCTTCTTAAGCTGTTCAAATCTAATTGAAGTTAATTCCGCTCTCATAAACCGAAAGGACATGATTATGAATAAAAAGATGCTGCTTGTTGACGGATACAGTATACTTTTCAGGGCGTTTTACGGAATGCCCCTGTCGATGACTACGCCGGATGGTGTACACACCAACGCCGTTTACGGATTTTTGGCTATTCTGAGAAAGGTTATAGAGGAGGAGCAGCCGAATTATATCGCTGTCGCATTTGATAAAAAAGCCCCGACTTTCCGGCACAAAATGTACGAGGCGTATAAGGGGAATCGCCAGGCCGCACCGCCTGAATTCCATGAGCAGGTCCCGCTGGTCAAGGAGCTTCTTGAGTCGATGGATATCACCCACCTCTCTCTTGAAGGATGGGAGGCAGACGATATACTCGGTACGCTGTCCAGAAAAGCGGAGGCGGAGGGGATCGATGTTTCGCTCGTATCCGGTGACCGGGATCTTCTGCAGGTCGCGACTGATAAGACCGAGATCATCATTCCGAAGACATCGAAAGGCCAGACTACATATGAGCATTACTACGCATCGGACGTATATGAATCCCTTGGAGTGACGCCCCTTGAGTTCATCGATATGAAAGCTCTGATGGGAGATTCTTCCGACAACATACCCGGCCTGCCCGGGGTCGGTCCAAAGACTGCCTCGGCAATCATCAGTACATATCATTCAATTGAAAACGCTCACGAGCACGTGGATGAGATCAAGCCGAAGAAAGCCCAGACTGCCATGCGCGAGCACTTTGATCTTGCGGTCCTCTCAAAGGACCTTGCCACGATTCGTCTTGACGCACCGATAGACGTCAGGATTGAAGATCTGACAGTAAAAAACATATATAATGAGAGATCCTATGATGTGATCAAAAAGCTGAACTTCAAGTCCCTCTTCAGATTTTTTGAGAGCGAAGCGGCGGATAAAGCCCCTGAGGCTTGTGTCAGTATTGTGACCGGGAAGTCAGAGTGTGAGAGTGTTTATGCCAACGCATTCTTCTTCCTCATGAATCCCTCCGCAAAGGGCAGGACAATCGGAATCGATGTCATCTGTGAACGGCATAGGGCCTACGCTTACGGTCTCGCTTATGACGATAAATTTTACGGGATTTCTGTGAGCGATGAGATCACCGCCGAATATCTGTCACAAAAGAACAGGGACCTGATGCTTGACGCAGCCAAAAACGGTGTGCGCGTCGCCGCCTGCAACGGCAAATCTCTTCTGAAACTTACCGGGATACCAATGGCGGACAACTTGTTCGACTGTATTGTCGCAGCATACCTCATTGATCCGCTGAAATCCGACTGGAAGTATGATGACGTTGCCTCGGGCTATATGCACGCGTCAGTGAAATCTGAAGAGGAGCTGATCGGCAAGAAGGGACCGGGCGCGTTTATTAAAGCTGAGCCTGACAAGGCGGACATATTGGCCTCTATGGCAGGTCTGTCCGCTTACGCCGCAGCAGGCAGCGCAGATGCTCTTATGCAAAAGCTTAAAGAAGAGGAAATGGACAATCTCTTTAATTCTATAGAGATGCCGCTCGTCAGCGTTCTGGCTTCGATGGAGCGCGAGGGCATACTTGCGAGCAGAGAGGAGCTGAAGAAGTACGGAGACAGGCTGGAAGAACGCATAGAAGAGCTGACAAAAGAAATTTATGCGGAAGCGGACGAGGAGTTCAATATAAACAGTCCAAAGCAGCTGGGTGTAATTTTATTCGAAAAAATGAAGCTTAAGGGCGGTAAGAAAACGAAAACAGGGTATTCTACGGCGGCCGATGTGCTTGAAAAACTTGCGCCTGAAGCAAAGATAGTTGCAAATATTCTTGAGTACCGCACCTACAGCAAGCTCAAATCCACTTATGCGGACGGTCTTCAGAACTGCATAGAGGAGGATGGAAGAATTAGGACGACTTTCAACCAGACGATCACAGCGACCGGACGACTCTCGAGTACAGACCCGAACCTGCAGAATATTCCAATGCGGGAAGATCTGGGACGCAGAATACGTAAGTGCTTCTATCCGAAGGAGGGCTGCGTGTTCGTTGATGCCGACTATTCGCAGATCGAACTGCGAGTACTTGCCCACATGTCCGGAGACGAGAAGCTGATCGAGGCTTACCGCGAGGCTAAGGATATCCACGCGGCAACGGCATCACAGGTGTTCCATGTCCCCTATGATGAGGTGACCGACCAGCAGAGAAGAAATGCCAAAGCTGTCAATTTCGGCATAGTATACGGACAGAGCAGCTTCGGTCTCTCTCAGGGACTTTCGATATCAAGAAAAGAAGCTCAGGATTATATAAATGACTACTTCAAGACTTACCCGAAAATAAAGGCTTTTCTTGACGGCCTTGTAGCCAGCGCGAAGGAGAAAGGCTATGCGGTCTCTGTATTCGGACGCAGGCGTCCGGTGCCTGAACTCAAAGCATCAAATTTTATGCAGAGGTCATTCGGCGAGCGAGTCGCAATGAATAGTCCAATACAGGGGACTGCCGCGGATATTATGAAAATAGCGATGAACAGGGTTTATACCAGACTCAATAGGGAAGGATTGAAATCCAGACTTATTCTGCAGATCCATGATGAACTTCTCATCGAGGCCCCGACAGAGGAGGCCGAATACGCGAAAGAGATCCTCGAGGAGGAGATGAAGGCGGCTGCAAACTTGTCTGTTGCCCTCGAGACGGATTGTCATATAGGAACAGACTGGTACGAAGCCAAATAATGTGATACAATAATTTGTTGACTGATGGGAGTGAATATGATAATTATCGGAGTGACCGGAGGTATAGGTGCCGGAAAGAGCCGTGTGCTTGCCTACCTTGAGGAAAAATGGAATGCGCGCACGATTCGTCTGGACGATATCAGCAGGAATCTGCTGGCCAGGAACGGTCTCTGTTATGACGAGACAATACATATCTTCGGCAATGAGATCGTAAAGCCCGGCGGTGAGCTGGACAGGGCGCTGATCGCTAAAATGATATTTGAAGATTCACGGCTAAGGTACAGATTGAATGCTCTTGTCCACCCGGCAGTCAAGGCACAAGTGAGATGGATAGCTGAGGAGATGAGACAGCTTGATGCCGGTCTGCTTGTTGTCGAGGCCGCTCTTCTTATCGAGGGCGGTTATAAAGAGATCTGCGATGAACTCTGGTACGTCTACGCGGACGAGGAAGTAAGGCGTCAGAGACTCAAAGAAAGCCGCGGGTATACAGACGAGAGGATTGACGGCACATTTGCGACGCAGCTCACGGATGAAGTTTTCAGAGCGAACGTTGATTTTGTGATCAACAACAGCGGATCTTTTGAGGAAACGGCGAAAGCGATAGACAGTCACCTCGGGCGGATCACAGGGAGGTCCTCCGTGTAAAAGCGGCTGAAAATACCTGCCGCCTGAGCAGTGACATAATATACATTTAGATGAACGGAGCGTTACATGAAGTTTTGCAGCATATCGAGCGGGAGCAGCGGAAACTGTATCTTCGCCGGTACATCCGAAACATCGATACTTATTGACGTCGGTATTTCGGGAATAAGGGTCGAGCGCGGCCTAAACGAAATTGATATGACGACCAGAGATGTCGACGCAATTCTGGTGACCCATGAGCATGCCGACCATATTAAGGGGCTTGGAGTGCTTGCACGAAGATATGGGATTCCTATATACTCGACTGAGGGCACAATAAGGGCAATAACGGAAAATACGTCCGTGGGAAAGATCCCGGAAGGACTTATGCGTATCATTCACGCGGATCAGGAATTCATGGTCGGAGATATAACCGTCAGACCGTTTACGATTTCGCACGATGCTGCGGAACCGGTAGGCTTCAGAATGGAGCACGAGGGTAAGAGTGCCGCTGTCGCTACGGATCTTGGCTGTTATGACGATTATACGGTCAAGTATCTGACCGGTCTGGATGTTCTGCTCCTCGAATCGAATCACGATGTCCACATGCTGGAGGTCGGGAGGTATCCGTATTACCTGAAGAGAAGGATTCTGAGCGAACATGGGCATCTGTCCAACGAGGCTGCAGGACAGCTCCTCGGAACGCTTCTTCACGATGATGTGAAGCATGTATTTCTGGGTCATCTGTCTCAGGAAAACAATTATGAAGCACTGGCCTACGAGACTGTGTGCCAGGAAGTGACGATGGGAGACAATCCTTATTCTTCAGGGGATTTTAATATTACTATAGCACATCGTGACCGCATATCCGAGTCGGTCATCTGGTAAGAAAGGTTAATACTCATGCAGAAGACGATTATTACTGTTGTAGGTAAAGATACTGTCGGAATCATAGCCAAGGTCTGTACCTATCTTGCAAACAACAATATCAATATTCTTGACATATCTCAGACGATTGTTGACGGTTATTTTAACATGATGATGATCACAGACACGGAAGCGTGCTCGAAAGATCTGGCAAAGGTCCGCCATGAGCTGCATCAGGTCGGTCAGGAGATAGGCGTCAATATCCATGTTCAGCATGAAGAAATCTTTGAGATGATGCACAGGATCTGAGATTACTATACAATCCGAAGGCTGGCGTCAATCAACGGCATATACGGCCTTCGAGTAATTCTGTGTGTGAGAATTGGAGAATGTATGATAACCAGACTTGAAGTTGATGAGACTAATAAAATGATATGGCAGGAGAATCTGGATGTCCGCACAATTACACTTGGCATCTCTCTCCTTGACTGTATAAGTGATGACCTTGAGCGGCTCAAGGAAAATATCAGAAATAAAATATGTACTAAAGCTGCCCGGCTTGTCGAGACGGGCAGGGAAATCGAAGGTCTTTACGGCATCCCTATTGTCAATAAGCGCATTTCCGTGACACCGATCGCTCTCGTCGGAGGCGCGGCCTGCAGGACTCCTCAGGACTTTGCGGAGATCGCATTGGTCCTGGATGAGTGCGCTAAGACTGTTGGTGTAAACTTTATCGGAGGTTACAGTGCGCTGGTCTCGAAATCGATGACACAGGCGGATGAATTACTGATCAGATCAATTCCAAAGGCACTTGCTTCAACTGACCGTGTCTGTTCGTCAATAAATGTCGGATCGACTAAGACCGGCATCAATATGGATGCTGTCGAGTTGATGGGACAAATAATAAAGGAAGCCGCCTGGGAGACCCGCGAACACGATTCTATGGCGTGCGCGAAGCTGGTCGTTTTCTGTAACGCACCGGACGACAATCCGTTCATGGCAGGTGCTTTCCACGGAGTGACGGAAGGCGATACGGTAATCAATGTCGGTGTATCAGGACCGGGTGTTGTCAAAGCTGCGCTTATGCATTGCCGCGATACCAATTTTGAAGTGCTGTGTGAGACGATTAAGAAGACCGCGTTCAAGATCACCCGCGTAGGACAGCTTGTTGCGCAGGAGGCGTCAAAGAAACTTGGAGTTCCGTTCGGTATAGTTGATCTTTCGCTTGCCCCCACACCGGCAGTAGGAGATTCAGTTGCTGATATCTTAAAAGAAATAGGTCTCGAGCATCCGGGAGCTCCGGGAACGACTGCTGCCCTTGCCCTGCTGAATGACCAGGTAAAGAAGGGCGGAGTCATGGCTTCCTCCTATGTCGGAGGCCTGTCCGGCGCGTTTATTCCGGTCAGTGAAGATCAGGGAATGATTGACGCAGTCTGTGCCGGTGCCCTCACACTTGAGAAACTGGAAGCGATGACCTGCGTATGTTCTGTAGGTCTTGATATGATCGCAATTCCGGGTGGTACATCGGCAGCTACCATTTCCGGTATTATTGCCGATGAAATGGCAATTGGCATGATCAACCAGAAAACAACGGCTGTGCGTCTCATTCCTGCTGTCGGCAAAGATGTGGGCGACAGTGTCGAGTTCGGCGGACTTCTCGGATATGCTCCGATCATGCCTGTCAACAAGTTCAGCTGTGAGAAATTTATCAGAAGAGGCGGAAGAATTCCGGCTCCGGTCCACAGCTTTAAAAACTGACCGAGTATCGAACATCCATAATCCAACGAAAGAAGGAGCAAACATATGGAATTAAAAACTCCAATGGTATTTGTTAAGCACATTATTGCGGCACAGCGCGGGGATGCGCAGAGCATCCAGTATCTGTGTGAGCGCACATCCGGACAGTTTGTTAAAATCTGCCGGAAATACGATCTGTCAAACAGCCAGATCGAGGCGGTGCTTGCCAAGGCCTACGGACTCATTTTTGCAGATATAAAATCTGTAAGGAACCCGCAGACATTCATGAGCTGGGCAGGCGGAATCGTAGAGGATTGCTGCGCAGAGATTGCCGGACCCAAGAAAGCTGCCCCTAAGCCGAAGGCAGGGGCGGCTGTGTCTAAAGTCCCTGAACCGGCTGCTGAGACAACAGTAACACCGCCGGCATCTGTGCCGTTGACGGAAACACCTGCGGCAGTGTCAGCACCTGCGGCTGCGGCGGAAACAGCTGCGGCAGTGTCAGCACCTGTGGTAGTGTCAGCACCTGCGGCAGCGGAGGAGACGGCTGCGGCGGAGACAGCAGAGAGACCTACAGCTTTTTATGATGAGAATGCGTATGTCCAGCCTTCCGGAACATATAATGCCGAGGTCAATTATGCCGATGAGGCATCTGTAGAAGAAAAACCGGCAGACAATCGGATCATTCCTGTCGATGAAATCGTTTACCGCCCGGATTTAGATACCGTCGGCAGCAGTGAATCTTCCACCCCGTCGGATATGCAGCCGTCTGTTGCTGCCGGCACTGCTCAGGAAACTGAGCAGGAAAGCGCAGTGCCGGATCCTTCCGTGTATGCGAGCATTCCGACATTTGCGTCCTCGTATGAGGAAGAGGCAGTATTTCAGGATGTATATCCCGCGGCAGATAGAATGGCATCTCAAGAGAGCAAAGTGTCGCTCGATACCATGGAGACAGTCAGTCCGGCAGAGCCTGCAGCTGTTTCCGCGGAAGATAAGACCGAGCTGCCGGAAGAGACAGCACCGCTTAAAGAAGCAGCTGCGGACCGGAAAGAAGATATCCCTGCAGCACCGTCTAAAACAGAAGTGACGGCTGACGAGCCGGACGTTGATCTTATCGAGAGAGAGGAAGACGAGCCGGACCGGGATGATGCCAATATCGGCGTCAATGATTCTGATTATGACGAGGACGATGAGGATGATGATGACGATGAGGCGCTTCAAAGCGGACTCGCGTTCCGCACGAAAGTTCTGATCGGACTCCTCTGTGTGTTCATTTTCGGGGCTTGCGTCGGTATAGGATATGCCATTTCGAAAGGAATGACAGCGCACAATACATCATCTTCAGAGCCGGGAGTAGTAGAGACACAGGCTGATACGATTGAAGAGACCCAGCCGGAGTCTCGGGTGGATTCTCTGATAGAATCAGTCATTGAGTCTCTTGGCGAGAGCAGTGTGACGGAATCAGGCAGTTCTAACGCAACTTCTGACACAACGAACACCGGGACAACTGATCCTGCAGCCAATACGGGTGGTCAGACATCAGAGTCACCGGCAGCTGATCCTGCAGGAACTCAGAATACGGAATCCCGGGCAGCAGATCCGGCAGCGGGAACAGGCGGAGAGGTTACCGCAAGAGCTGATATTGCTACTTATCTGGGAGGAACATTTGCATCTGTATTCAGAGACTATCCGGATATTCCGAGATCGGTGTATCGGGGAGAACTGTCTCTGGCGGATTCACACATCGGTTTTATCGGTTCCTATGACGCCACACAACCTGTAAGCTCGACCGTAGTTGAATCTGTCTCACTCCTCGGTGAGGGCGGAAATTTCAATATCAACGGTTTCTATATCGGGATGACTGCGGCGGATGCTGAATCTCTGGCAGCAGCCGGCGGATATATTTCCCTCGAGATGACAGCGGAATCCAGCCGCGAGTATTTAGATGAACAGGACAATACGCTGTCACTGACGATTGACGGCGGAGTGGTAAAGAGCGTCACGCTTCGTTCTTCAACTTCCGATAATGTATCAATGGAAAATGCAGATGAAGTAGTAGAAGAGGTTCCGGAGGAGATTCCAGGGGAGGAAGGCGGAGTTGGCTGACCCGAATTCCTTCGCGGGAGCATTACTCGAATTTAAGGCATAAGCGGGAGAAAAAGTATGGCTATAGAAATGAAATACTGTATGCAGTGCGGTGAGAAGCTGACAGAGAAGATGCTTGAGGGTGAGGGCATGGTTCCATGGTGTCCATCCTGCAACGATTTCAGATTTCCTGTTTTCAACACGGCGGTCAGTATGATCGTCATGAATGAGGCGAAGTCGAGAATAATCCTGATCAAGCAGTACGGAAGACCTGATTATATACTTGTTGCCGGTTATATCAATAAGGGCGAGGATGCGGAGGATGCCGCAAAGCGCGAGGTATTCGAAGAGCTCGGTCTTCACGTGAAGGATCTGCATTTCAATCACAGCCATTATTTTGCTCCGTCCAACACTCTCATGCTTAATTTCACTGTGACCGTAGAGGGTGAGGAGCCTGCACCGAACCGTGAGATAGATTCATATTCCTGGTTCACACCTGAGGACGCGAAGGCCAATATCAAGCGAAATTCGCTGGCTCAGAGATTCCTCAACTGGTATCTGGACGGCGGGGAGTTCTAGATCGGTATCGGAGGTGTAAATCACATAAGGTACTAATGGGGCTGTCGCATTAAGGCGCGCCGCTGCTATATATGGCAGATGTCATTTGCAAACGTCTGCCATATATAGCAGTGTCACCGTCTAACGCGACAGCCCCTTATTTGGCTGCGATATCATCTCCGATTATTTGGCCCTGTAAAGGAACGTTACGATCTGTCCCCGTGTGCAGTTCTCGTTTATACCGAAGGTTCCTTTCTTTGGACCTGATGTGTAACCGGTCGTAATCTTTTTCTGATAGCCCCAGAGGATTGCTTTGTAGAATGCATGAGTCTTAGGAACATCCTTGAAAGGCGAGGCAGATACAGGCGTCGGCTCCGGCTTTCCTTTCAACCTCCAGAGGAACATCATACTCTCGCCCCTGCTCACATTGCGATTTATACCGAACGTACCGTCCGAATAGCCTTTTGTTATTCCTTTCTGATACGCCCAGAGAATGGCATTGTAGAAGGCGTGCGATGAAGGTACGTCTTTGAACGGGCTCTTTGACACGGCTTTCGGCGCCGGCTTACCTGCGTATCTCCACAGGAACATGACCATCTCGCCACGAGTGCACGGTTTGTCGATCCCGAAAGTTCCGTCCGGGTAGCCCTTAGTGATGCCTTTTTCCACTGCCCAGTAGATGGCATTGTAGTACGGATGGGAAGGGTCCCTCACATCAATGAAGATCGATGCCGCCATCTCCTTTGTTCTGCCAAGTACCATACTCCCGGTGTTAACTGGCAGTTTGTCATATTTCTTCCCATTCCGGTCGTACATGGTGCCCGGTAAAAAACACTCGTCATTAGTCTTTAAGTTCTTTGGGGTTATCAGAATATTAAGGGGATTACACTCTTGGAACATAGACACCGCGTTAGTTACTTTTGACATGTCTAAGTCGCCAAGATCCACGTATTTTAGTTTTTTACATTCTTCGAACAGTCCGCCTATGGACGTAACATTCGCTGTGTTAAAACTGCTGAGGTTCAGTGTTGTGAGATTTTCACAGCCATAGAACATGTCATGCATAACTGTTACTTTTGAAGTATCAAAACCGCTCAGGTCAAGACTTGTAACCTTTCTGCAGTTTTGGAACATGTAAACCATATTCGTCACATTAGAGGTATCGAACCCTCGAAGATCTATATATGCAGCATTATATAAATCTCCCAAAACAGCGTTGTCATACGAAGTATATCCGCTCGAATTCGCAGGAAGTTTTACTTTTCTGTTTGCCGGGTAACTTCCTGAGACGGATTCGACTGTAAGCGATTTTATTTTGTACCTTTCTATACCAATCTTCTCCAGCCAGTTTCTCCATAATGTTCCGCCGGTGGTAGTCTTAAGCACAATGCTCCCTGTATCAGAATCAAATGTTGCAGTCACGCCAGATCCGACCTGATAGGTGCTGGTTCCGACTGACTCCTCGTTGGACATATTCTCTGACGGTAAATCATAATACCCCGGCAGATCCGTTTTCTCTGCAGCATCTTCCGGTTCTTCTAAATCCGGTGTGTCCGCTTCCGAAAAGTCTATAACTTCCGCCGGGTCTTCGGATATTTCAGGATGAGTTACATCCTCGATGGATGGTACAACAGTCTCGGTGATAAAACCGGATTCCAAAGAGACAACATCTTCTTCCGGAATATCCGCAGCATTCTCGTTCTGTATTTTATTGCAGCTCTCTGTAATATCCACATCAGCCGGAATCGCGGCATGGGCCGCCGCTCCGGGAGTTGTCGTAAGCAATGACACAGTGAAAAATGCAGCGATTATTTTTTTCCAGGTATTCTTCATTTTGTCCTCCTTCCCGCCGCTAGTGGTATAAGAATTCCCAATGTACATTCTGCAGCATATATCGCAACCTGCCTGGTACTCATTATACAGGATTTGTCAGTAAATATGTTGAAATAAAGAAAAATGTGCAAATTTTTTATTTTATGAATCTCCGCGACATCTCATTCTGTATTTCCTGCCCGCTTCGCCGGCTGACCAATATATTGTAAAGATTTGACAGGTGTATCTCCTCGTTGAAAAGAGATCTGACACCTTCATCGATGTGCATCAACTCTCTGGCAGGTCTCATAATTACAGGTATCACGGATGATTCCGTCATGCGGGATACGAGAGGACCGGCTTCCTTCCTCATTCCGAGGATATGAGCGAAGTCAGAAGAAGGTTTCTTTTCAATTCTGAGCGCTATGTGCAGGAGGGCCCTGCTCACATGGGTATATGTAAGAGAACGGTTTTTGAGGAGCATCGCAAACTCAGTGAAGGAAAGACATTTCTCTCTAGACGACCAGGCTGCGTTGGCGAGCGTGTCAGATACAGATAAGTATTTGGTGAGCTCTGGCGCAGAATCGGCCTCCCAAAGAGCGGAAGCCAGCATTAATGTCAGATCATTCTCATGGACGAGCGCATTTTTCTCATATTCGGCATATAATAAATCATAGGCACAAGGCGGCATAAATGATGAGAGCCTATCCATCATAGCAGCACTGTGCTCTCTGTGATATTGACCGTAAAGAATCTCCCTGATTGCTGTTGCTGACGCATACTCGCCGGATAAATCAGAACTGTTATGACTCACCCCGACACGCATACATGTTTTTGGCTGAATACTATAATTGCCTCGAAGAATTGCCTTTATATACTCAATTCCGAGAATATTGTTAGGCGTGCCAAGCAGGTCTCTATACTCCGGCAGCGAAAGAGCCCTCGCTCTTGGGAATGACAGACCCTGCTTTAATAGTTCTCTGAGACGCTCTTTATAATCATCGGATTCAAAAGCCAGAATTCGGGCAGCTTCAGTCAATCTGTCAATATCACCGCATTCAGAACCGAAAAAGAGGAAATCAATGCAGCCGAGGGAATCGGCGATTCGCAGCGCGTTCATGGCGTACTCTTCAGCAGAGCAGACAGCATATCTGGTAGGAAGTGCAATGACCAGATCGATTCCGGAAGAGAGAGCCATTCTCGCTCTTGTATATCTGTCTACAATAGCAGGTGCCCCGCGCTGTACAAAGTCACCGCTCATCAGAGCGATGATATAGTCCGCGCCTGTGAGCTCCCGGGCTTTATCTGCTATATACTTATGGCCATTGTGATACGGATTGAACTCCGCGACTATAAGAGCGGTCTTCAAAGTATTTTCTCCTCTAAAAGCGGTCTCCAAGATATTTCCTCAACTTTGCGATATAGGACTAAGTGCAGTAGAGTGTGAGTGTGAGGAAGATAATATATAAGGTAACACAATAAGTAGAATATCTGTAACTGATTGTACAACATTTAGTACCTTATGTGTCGAATGAAATACAAGTATTGTACTTGTTCACGAAATTTTTGTAGGGTATAATACAATTAAATGTATATTAACAGATGAGGCCTGCCGGCACTATGCCAGTAGAAGCGCAGACTCCATCAGATGCTATTAATGCCACAACGTTACGAAAGAGGAGATGCAGCTATGAGTTTTATTGAACAGATCAAAGCACGCGCAAAACAGGACATCAAGACAATTGTGCTTCCGGAGTCAGAAGACATCCGCACATACAAGGCCGCTGAGCAGATCCTGAAAGAAGGATTCGCCAAAGTCATCATTATCGGCTCTGAAGAAGAAATTGCAGCCAACAAGCAGGATACAGACATCACAGGCGCTATCATTGTAGATCCGGCTAAGTGTGAGAAGACAGCAGCTTATATCGACAAGCTGGTCGAGCTTCGCCAGAAGAAAGGCATGACAGTCGAGAAGGCAACAGAGCTTCTTCTGAAATCCTACACATACTATGGCGTCATGATGGTCAAAATGGGCGACGCTGACGGTATGGTCTCCGGCGCATGCCATTCAACAGCTGACACACTTCGTCCGAGTCTCCAGATCCTTAAGACAGCTCCGGGCACAAAACTTGTTTCTTCCTTCTTCCTTATGAACGTTCCGGATTGCGAGTTCGGCAATCACGGCACATTCGTTTTCTCAGACTGCGGTCTTAACCAGAATCCGACAGCTGAGGAGCTTGCAGCTATCGCAAAATCTTCCGCAGATTCCTACAGATCCCTTACAGGTGACGAACCGAAGGTCGCTATGCTTTCATACAGCTCCTTCGGATCTGCTAAGCATGATGATGTCACAAAGGTCCAGGAAGCTACCAGAATCGCCAAGGAAGAAAATCCGGATCTCGCTCTTGACGGCGAGCTTCAGCTTGACGCAGCTATCGTTCCGTCTGTC
>OCTX012234536.1_pt1 | contig 19397 bp, 18 predicted proteins | sample 1539691 | NCBI WGS metagenome assembly OCTX01 (sample SAMN02144231, study PRJEB22623) | gut metagenome | biome: sheep rumen | host: Ovis aries | place: New Zealand
ATGATGAATACTTCTTTCTGAAGCTATTTGATATGAGCCGGAAGGACTATGTCCGGAATCCTAAATCCCACAAGTTTTGTGATTGAGCCTATATTTCCTCATTTAGCCCTTCATAATATTTGAGGCCTTCGTCTTCATCTGATTCTAAAAACCTATAAATCTTATCGAATTTTGAAGCATCACTAATCCTTACGGATCTTTTTATCTCTTCCTCTTTCTTGCCGGTATGTTCTCCACCTCCACCAAACAGCGAACCCCCGACTTTTCCACTCACATTGTTCTCGTTGCTCATAGCTATTGCCTGCGATTCCTCGTCATAGGTATACCCGTCAATAGCTGAAATATAATCTTCTACTACTTTAGTGTTCAAATACAGGAAATTCCGTAACTTCATTACTACTCCTTTTAGCGATTATTGGTTTATTATCATCTTACAGCTTTATTACAGAGTTCGCGATTCTTTTTTCTCCTCCTACTGGCGTCGTATAAAAGCGCTGCCCGATACCATACAAAACAAGTGACAAATCCTCATTGCTTTTAACAATAAAGCTATTCTTACCGTTGCTTATACCCGGACAATACTCAGCAATATAGCTATATATTTTTTTCTTTTGTGTGGGATTCAAAGTTTTAAGGATCTCCATCGCCATGGCAATTCTTTTCCTGTTCGGAGCATGAACAAGCTCGACGGTAAAGCCATCGGTTGTAATAAAATCCATTTTGAGAAATTCTTCGGTTTCCTCATTAGTTGCTTCTCTATATAGTTCGCTTATCTCTGGGAATATTCCAGTCAGTGAAGAAAGCTTTCTAAAGAACAATATATCTCTGTTTCTCAGATAGATTGCGTCAGGGTATTCATTTATAATCACAGAGGAAGCGTTTGGGTAATACTCAAATCTGCCTCCAAACACGACAAGCCTCTTTCTTTCCACTAATGCGGCTTTTCCTATTTTCTGAAAATAACGCTCATTTTGGTCGTCTGAGGCAGAAAATATGTAATCTATCTGTTTAAATTCTTCTATTGTCAGAGAATCATAATCAGCCGAATTGATATCAATTGACAGAAGATCAATAGAATATTTAGATGAAGAAAAATCCTTGATAAAGTACCAGGCTCCATCATCCAGAATGCTATCTTGGCTATAGGGGACCTCTTCCAAAATCGTTTTTCCTGCAGAAGTATATAATACTTCATCTGAATGTAAAACTTTGCGTATTTTAATCTGCTTTCCGCGTTGCTTTATCTTCGCGTATAAAAAACTCATTTGCCATAGCCTCCATGTGAGATGTACGTTCTATCATTAATCCTGCGCAAGTCATCGAACTTCACATTCTGAGGATTTCTTTCATTCGATTTGCAAATAACGAACAGCTGGGTATTTGTTGATGTAGTTACTTGATAATAATGGTATTTGAATAGAATAAACACAGGATTAAAGTATGTGCTGAGCAATGCGGTCAACGCCCAAACCATAGCATAGATGAAGAGCAATGTGAAAATGTCGTTTATGCTCAATGCCACAAAAAAGTACCCAAGGTATACTGGGAGAAATTCATTATCTGCCAAATCAAAAGAGAGGCATTCAACAACTTCGTCCTTCTCCAGCTTCCTCGTTAGTTGCATAGCTAACAATGCAATTAGTGAAAGAATTACGATATATGAAAGGGCGGCAACAATCATAGGCAATCCTAAAAATGAAGTACGAGTCTTTATCAGATAGACTGCCAGCATCCAGGATGTGGCACTGAATGAAAGCAAAACTCGAAATAAGAAGTTTATCATCTTTGCCTCCAATGCTTTTCTGCTATAGGTTTCAGCCGTTGATTCTGCATTTCAGTACTTGGCAAGCAGGGCAAACCCGTAAGGGTTTGCTACTTTGCAAGCAGGGCATAGACATCCATTTTTATGAAAAACCGACTATGCACCTGTTGGGGAAATCCCCAAACCCCAGGATCGCACAAGTGCGAGCTGCGTGTCTTTCGACGCTTCATGCAATCGCAAAAATCAGTTTTTGCAGATTTCAGGTCCTCATCGTTTTCAGATTATAGGTCTTTGAGTTTCACACCATCTGCCGTTTTCCAATCCACATTACCGTTGGACGTATGCCCCAAAATCACAGCAGACGCCGCCGATGGTGCTTTAAACTCATAATCCCTGGTGAATACACGATCAGAAATGGTTTCATCTTTGATCAGAGCATTCCGAAGATTATAATACGTTTTCCCCTTTGTCTCCAAAGAAGGAACTGTATGATCGGAAACAGTGGAACCTTCCAAAACGTTAAAACCTCCGGCGCTTACAAATCCTTTTGCAGAAGCTCCGGATCCTTTGCAGTACAAGTAAATCGTCTCATCATTCGCCTTGGGGACTGGTACAAGCACTTTATAGTCCAGGGTATTGATGAGGATTTTTACGTTATCAATGAATTCTTCCATGCTGGCAATCTGGGCTTCCTTCAAAACCGTATTCTTGTATGTATTCTTTGTAAGGATTGTGTACCGGCCACATTCTTTCGCTATCTCTACAAAACGATTTTCGAGATAACGGATCAGTGCCTTGTTCAGATCTCTCCCCACAAAGATTACAGCCGTATTCCAATAATACTTTTCTTTCCCAGATTGATAATCCCGGAGATGCTGCGTCAGACGATCCAGCACGTTCTCCGCTTCCCCAATATAGACAGAATCGGTCCCATCATCTTCCTGGCAAATCAGGAGATAGATGCCAACGCCTTTTATATCTTCTCGGTCACAAGCAGATACTTCCGTCCGCGGAATCTTGATTGCTTTCCCGTTCCAGTTTGACAGTTCTGCCGTAATCAAACTCTCGGCAGTACCGTTTACAAGGAACAATTCGATTGCTTTTCCGTATGCCATTTCACACACTCCTTACGCCGCCAACGCGTTCGCATTGACCTGTTCAATCACTCTCCGGATGCCCATCCAAACAGTCAGATCCGTGAACACTTCCACGATGCTGCCTTGATCTGTGAACGGAGGCTCCTGAAGCACAGACAGATCTTTCATCATGCCGTTGTGGACAATATACTCAACAATCTGATTGACAAAATAGATCTGGCGGCTGTCCAGATGCGTTTCATCCAGATATTCTGAGAAAGCCGCTTTCGCGGCATTCATATCCAGGCCGACGATTTCGCGCACGAACTCTCCCAGCGGTTTTTCGCCATACTCAGCCTGGTATTCCTGTCTGGTACCGACCTCGCTCCACAGGATCTCTTCCAGTACTTTTACGTCCGCGCTGGTCAGGGGCACGTTGCTCTTGAGCTTAGCGATCACAGCATTGTCCTGATGCTGCCGGACATAATACTCAGCCTTGGCCTTGTAATTCTTCAGGTCGTTGCTGTCCAAATCAGACTCCTTCCAGTCGATCGAAAGGATTTCATCATCGAAATCCGTATCGTAAATGATCCTGCCGGTCGGAATATACTTCATCAAATCCCGCAGGCTCTCGCGGATATGCTCAAATTCATCAATGCCGGCATTGTCCAGATAGTCCGTATGCAGGATCTTGTCGATCAGCTCCGCCTGCATCATGATCTCCGGGATGTTGGCCACACTGGCCACGGCGGAAACCTTTTTTATCAGGTCGTGTCTGGCCCGGCTGTACTTTTTCCCTGCGAGATAAGCAAGCTCGATTCCATACATCAGGGCGTCAAAGCGCAACGCTTTGGCATCATCGGTTTCAGGCTCAATCAACGGAGCCAGCTCCTCCCGGACCATAAGCGTATCCTCATAGGTCAGGGCCTGAAAATTCTCCGGAACTGCATACTGATCCACATACCGCAGATGCTGCCGTACCGCGAAATTCTCTCGGTTCAGCTCCTGCACCTTACCGGTCATATGCTCTACTAAAGCCTTCCGGTAGGCGATCAGCCGCTTGGTCTGATACTGCAGATCCTGAAGTTTATACGTGATCTCAAACTGCAGTCCGAATATGGCGCCCTGCAGGGCAATCATGTTGGCTGTGGGCTTGCCCTTGTTCATACGGAAAAATTCGAAGTTCCCGCAGAAATCAAAGATGTAAAACTTGTCCTTGTCGACGCCATCGATCAGCCCGGGGCACAGACGCGTTCCACGCCCGATCATCTGCCAGAACTTGGCCTTGCTCATAACCTTCTTGAAGAAGACCAGATTCAGCACTTCGGGAACATCAATGCCCGGTGCACTATATCCTGTTCTTATGTCGTGCAGAAAATACTATATCTTGTGTTTTTTACCCCTTTAATCCTGTTTTCTCCTTCTTGTACCCCGAGGGGATATTTTTGCGCAATACTTAAAAAGCCAACTCATACTCGCCTGATTCTAGTAGCAAATGAGTCTCATTTCTAATCTCGTCATTATCATATTGAAAACGTATCACATCAAGCGGCGCTACAAGTTTTTTTGCTATGGATTCCTCAAAAGATCTTCTGCGAGGAGTGGCTGGAAAGGCATTCCACTCATCATCCCATTTCAGAATATTCTTCCCCTGATACTGTATTTCTTTTATTTCGTATTCTTCTCCATTGTAATCAGTCGAAATATGGAGGTATATAATTTCGTTCTGTCCTGGAATATAGATCGGCCTTTCTTCCACCTTGCACAAATACGAAGAAATAAACTCTCTACTCGAATAGAACGCCGGACGTTCCAAACAATAAATAACCTTTTGGTAGTAACCCGTTTTCATCTGAGTGCGCAGTTTACCCTCTGAATCATAATAGATTTCAAAAGCCATTCCGTTTAAAATGTGTACCTTAGCTTCATCCGGAATACGGGTGTTTCCCTCGAATCCATCAATGAATCTTTGGCATGCATAACAGTTTCCTTCCGCGGCCTGATAAATGTTTCTTCCCAAAACAAAAAGTTCGTTTATGCTGACATTTGACATGTCTATGTCAGGCACTTTTTTTATTGCTTCCTCTTGCGTATACCACTGCCGAGATTTTAAACCTTCAACGATAGCCCTTACAGAACTACCTGTTGTAAACCTAAATCTGCTATCTTCTATGGACTCTTGTACGTAGGATGCACCATCATATATTGTATCAGGGTTAAAATAAAAGGATCCTATCAATGATGTGTGTTCCCACGGAACCTGTGTGCCATCTGTATCAAGCGTCAAGTTCTCTCGCACTTTTTTAAATACCGTTTCAATTTCAACTCTCGGTAAAGCAATATATTTTAATAATGCTTCTGTATACTTCCCATGTCCTGTTGTATCGCTTTCCCTAGAATACTTTCCAGGTGATGTTGAGTATGCAACTATTGACCCTCTTGGCGCAGAAATAGGCGCAAATGTGTTAAAGGTCCCCCGGTATCCCAAATTCTCTCTGCAGGCATCCAGTATTACAATCTTTGTTTGCTCTGGGTTATCGCTCATCACTTCCAACAGCTTTTGAAGGGGAAAAGCATTATACGCTACCATTCCAGAGCGAGCATTTACATTAAGGTCAATTGGTGCCAGAATGTTATCATTTTCAACTTGAAACCCATGTCCAGCATAATAAACGAGAATTGCATCATAGCCCTCTATCTTATCTCGAAATTCAAAGATCAAATCGGCCATATCCTCTCTATTTAGGTCTGTACCAAGCATGGTATCAAATCCTAACTCTTTTAATGCTTCTTCCATTGATACTGCATCTGCAACAGCACAACTAAGTTTTGGTAAGACTTCATAGTCTTGATTTCCTATACATAATGCTAATCGCTTCATAAACGCTATTCCCCCAAATGAACCGGATATCGTATTATATGTTTCATGAATTGTTTTTTGCTATTCTCTTCAACAAAGCAATATCATGTTCATCCGCAACAATGTGCATCTTCCTATGGCAGTTCGGGCACAGGGCAACGGTATTGTCGACCGAATCGGATCCTCCCTTGGACAGCCAAACCACATGATGCGTCTCCAGATACGGTTTTCCTTTACTATCCTTAAACGGTGCAGGCTGGCCACAAAGCTCGCACTTTCCGTTGGCCAGTCTCTTGGCAAGCTCTGAGATATACGGATCCCGTGAATACTGCTTTGTAGTCACTTCTTTCTGCTCAACCGGTTTTGAGCTTCGTTTCGCAGCAGTCTTTTCCAATTCCTTAAGCGGCATCTCTTCAGCCAGTTCTTCATCAGTCTTTGGAGTCGGATTCAACTGTGAAAGCGCTGCTTTTAATACCTGCAGCACATCCGGATCTTTCTGTAAACCGATTGCTCTCTGAAGTAGGTATTCCGCATGGGACTTAGCAAGATTGCACAGATACTGCAAACGCAGCTTACCGTTCACCTGGAAGGCGCTATCATCTTTATAATTGGCTATGGCCCACTCCACCAGGTCGGCTGTCAGAAGCGGTACATCAAAATCATAATATTTCGTGTTAACTACCCAGCCGTCATCATCCCAGTCGTACTCATTCTGGCCGACCTTCAGTTCGTTTGGCTGTCCTCCTGATTTACAATCCTCCTTCACTACACTGATTGCAGATAACCTACCGCCAGAATTATGAATAATAAAGTCACCCTTCTTGACGCTTTTCATCAATGAGTAGCCTCTATTCTGGTTTCCTGCCTTGTTGAGCTTCGGCGACCAGATATAGCTACCGGCGCGTTCATATCGATAAGTTTTTCCCTGGTTTACAAGATAGATCGCCATGTTGACCCTCCCTGTTTCATCTTTGTCACTAAGCCTTTTTCAGAAAGACATTTAACCATTTTTCCGCTTCTCGGCCCGGTCGCACATCCTCTGTAATATATTCTCTATCAATCGCTAATTCTGGAATGTCCTCCAGCAATGCATCAAAGGAGCTTTCATCCATATCCGTAAAAAATCGACCATTGCGCTCACCTGAGAAAGTCCCGTACTTAAAAGAAACATAGAATACACCATCTTCTTTTAAAGCCGCGGCCAGTTTCTTCATAACCACCTTAGCTTCATCCTGAGTTAAATGAAGCAATGAGGCACAGGCCCAGATGCCATCAAACAGACCTTCCGGCTCGTATTCCTGAAAGATTGCGCAGATCACTGGCTGGCCGATATACTCCGCTGCCAATCTACAAAGCTCCTGGGATCCATCGACAGCTTCAACTTCAAAGCCCCTCTCTAAAAAGGCTTTGCTGTCCCTGCCGGATCCACAGCCCAAATCCAGAATCCTGCCTCCATCTTTTATGTAAGAAATGAACTCATTCTGTATGGCAGAAAAATCTACGTTCCTGGTCCCATCCACAAAGGAATTAGCTTTCTCATTGTAATAATCCAATGTAAGATCTGTTGTGTTCAAATTCTCACCTCAAAACGTCGCCGGCGCTTTTTCCGGTGTATTCCACCTGTGGATCAGCGCATCAATGGCCCTTTTATCCACCATCGTCAAGAAATCCCTTCGGGCAGCCTCTGTCATTCCCGTCTGCTGCATGATCGTCTCTCGAAGCGGATGGTGGCTACTAATCAAGAATTCATTTCTTTTATGTAAGCGAGTCAGATATTTCGTTGCAGGGACCTTCGCAAACTTCCCATCGGTCCCTCTGTTACAATCCGGGCAGGCCAGGACTAAGTTCCAGACTCCATCCAAATTAATATCAGGGAAGAGTGGCTGCAACGTGTGCGGGAAGAAATGATCCACATCGCAGGTATTAGAATCATCATCACTCACGGTAATATCATCAAAACAATAAAAGCATTTTCCCTTTTGATATCCATTCAGAGCACCTCTGGCAGATGTCACATCTTTACGCCTAAAGTTGCTGTCGACAAAGAAAATCTGAGATGCATCATCATAGCGCACATTCAAAAGATTTCTGGAGATACCAAGCTCCCAGGCCGTTTCTACCAGGTTCCACCGGGATTCTGTTTCGATTGCAAAGTTCTCAGCATACGGCGTCTCCTGCAGCTTAAACACATTGTCTGTCAGGATGATCTTCTTATTCCGGGACTGGTAATCCTTCGTATAAAACTCCACCGGAATGGCACCGCTATTTACGACATGGAAAGCATCAATCACGTTGTTGAATCCCAATGAGACCGTTGTATTAATCAACTGCTGATGGGTGATCTTCCCAGCGTTATAGTCCTTGCATGCCTGCAGAAAGCGGCTGTTTTGGCTGGTCGCCTGCTTCGGTGCGTTTGCTATGTGCTGACAGATATGTCTTGAAAAGGGATCCGCCAGCTCCTCCAGGGTGATGACTGTTTTCCCTGTCGGCGCAATCTCCAGGAGCGACTTGGCCAGGGCAAATTTATATGAAGCTACATTCCTACCAAATAAAATGATAGACCGCCAATATGACTCCAATGAAGGATACTGTTCCTTAAATTCTTCTATACCATCAGCCACTAATATTTCTCCTTACTTCAATCGTTCTTTTAACTCCTCAATGGTGATTCCTGCACCTGCATGCAGCACCATATGACAATTCGGGCATACCGGAATAAGATCCTTAACGGGATCCACTACGTATTCCTCGCCGATCTCGCTTACGGGAACGATATGATGAACATGAATCATGTTGTCATATTCTGGGCCGTATACCTTGCCAAAATCAAAACCACAGATCTGGCACGTAACTCGCCCGTCCCGCTTCAGATAATATTCTTTGCACTTCTTCTTTGCCCGCGGGTCACGTTCATAGGAATTTACCGTGATCGTTCTCTTGGCGCCTTCAATAATCGGCTCACCTTCCTCTTCATCCATTTCCTCTGGAAGTTTTGAATCATCATAAGATATTTCAATTCCCAGGCTGTCCGCGAGCTTTCCCCAGGAATCACACTGCTCAATCTTAATCAGCTCAGCGTCTACAATCTCTTCCAGTGTCATACTCGGATCATATCCAAAAGCATCAATGCAGAGCTGGCGGAATCCTTCACCTGGAAGACCTGTTCCCTTATTGACCACCATTGCCGAAATGCTAGGTAAGCCGAGATGGTTGCAGCGTCTGTTTATGGCATCCAGCAGTTTATTCATCTCATAATAGGGAGACGGTTTGCTTTCTGTCATGTTCGAGAGGTCACTGTATGTAATCTTGGTCTGCCCTGTAGCAATCAAGGTCAGCAGCGCCTTCGCCAACTCCACAGCCTTCTTATTCAGTCTTGTATCATCTAGGACCGAGACTTCATAGACGTCGTCGGTTATTCTTTCAAATTTAAGTCGGGGATAATTCCCTGGCTCGTTATAATCTTCAATCTCCGCGCCAAGATCCTTATACCAGAGGACCTGGACCCTTGCGAGTTCATGCTTTTCTCGCTTAACGTAGGCATCATATGCTTTCCCATCAAAGCGAAGAGTGATCGTCCGCTTTGTGCCCGATTCCAATGAATCTGCATTGAAAAACCAGCATATCTCACGAGGAACCGCAGAGCCGTGGTGTTCAAAAACAGATTTATCGCACTGCTTTATCGCCACCGTGTCGCTCTCGATCTCCCAAGAAGAAAAAGTCCCAGTGGCATGGCTATAGTCCATTTCACTCATCGACGTTCTCCTCCTGGACTTCCTGTTCTTCTACCACCGCATCCACATCTACTACCCGGTAATAATCTGGATCACAAAGGTTATAACTCATAAGGTTCTTCCGGAGCTTCATACAGCAGGGCCGGAACATCGCAAATGTCAGCCCACCGGAGATTGCACTTCCTGCCAGCGGAATAGCAGACGCCACAGTATCTGCGAAGATCTGCTTTGTCATTCTCAGACCAATCTTTGTCGCGATCTGCTTTACTATCGGGTAGATCGTTCCTTTTGTAAGAGCCTTCTGTGCCAGCTTCTTCGCCACATGCTCAGCGATGGTATTGGCCAGCTTGTTCAAAGTGGAGGCGGCACCCTGTACACCAAACATCACACCAAGAAAAACCATAAGGAAATTCATGGTCTCGGAATCAACGTTATCCTCATTAAAATCAAACTGCTCAAAGCCATAAAGATATGCCAGTTCCTGCACCACGCGGAGGATATGGGCAAAGTAGGATGTGATATCAGCAGAAGCGGCCCCTACCGCAACAGCGGCCGCAGCTGAGCTCGGGAGACTTGCAGCTACCGACACAGCCGTAACCTTTGTCGTCTCATAATTGATTACAGACAAGGATATCTTGTTGATCACCTTTTTAGAGATCCCAGCCTTCGCAGGATTATAATGGATCGCTTCTTTTACGATCTCTTCCGGGCAATACTTAATCAGCTCTTTACGAAGAAACACATCTCTCTTGATCTTGACGCCAGGAGTCTTAATCGCTGTACGCAGGACTTTTTCCAGAGTCAATTCCTCTTTTATTTTCTGTACGAGATTAGCCATCGCTCTCTGCCTCCCGTTTAATGTAAGTCAGTTCTATATCGTAGCCCAGCTCCTCCATCATCTTTACGAAGGTCCTATTGACCACCACATCGCTCTTGCGCACAAGACGATTGATATAGGGAGGTGTCGAGCCAATGGCGGCAGCAAGTTTGGCCTGCGTCGTATCCGCCTCTATGCACTTAACCTTAACATCGATTTCAATATTGTTTTTGATCATGGGTTACCTCTCATCATCAAAACTATGCTGGTTAACAAATTCAAAATAAGGATAATTTATTCTAACATAAACTTGTGGGCAATTCTATCCCCGGGCACAAAAAAAGCGGCACCCCTCACGAAGAAGAATGCCGGAAAATCGGTCATTATTCAGGTAAGCATACTTCCTTTGTCGTCCCATCGAGGAAGCGGACCGTAAAGTGCGTTTTGCTGTGAATCACGATCCGCTCTAACACCATCCGGGTATGCTCATGCACCTCGCAGACAAGCGGGCCCTGGGCTGTCAGCAGGATCATTTGCTGGGCTCGCATCTTCTGCAGTGGATTCCCGGATTCCTTCATCGCCTCCCATGTAGGAAGCAGCTTATCCCGACTCTTTACCACACCGTTCCAAGCGATGACGAATGCCCTTCGCAGGGTCTCGTCTTTGACGTTCTCTGCGTTGCAGGTCTTTCCATTTTGCTTCCTTTTGTTTTTGCAGGCCCAGAAGTATTCGTTTCTGTTTGACCAGCATTTTCTCTCGTAGGCTTTTCCGCACTTGCCGCAGACCAGCCTGGAAGTAAAACCGCTTCGAATCGAGGCATTTCCGAAAGTGGCAATGCCCACCTCCTCGCAGTAATCGACTCGCCTGTCAAACTCCATCTGGACCGCTTCCCATTCATCCCTGGAGATGATCGGTTTGTGTGAATTCTGAACGTAGTACTGTTCGATCTGACCATCGTTTCGCACGCGCTTCTTGGTCAAGTAATCCTCGGTGAACGTCTTTTGTAGCCTGGCGTCCCCCTGGTACTTCTCGTTGGCCAGCATGCCGCGGATCGTGGCTCCGTTCCAAGCGACTCGGCCCTTTACGCCTTTCACCTTATCCTCATTGAGATGCCTTGCGATTTCGTTTGGTGTCCAGCCTTCTTCATATTCTCGAAAAATCCTGCGGACGATCTTTGCCTGTTCCGGGTTAATGACCAGGTTGCCGTCCTCATCCGCATCATAGCCCATGAAGCCTTTTGTGTTCACATGGACGATGCCCTGCTTGTAATTGTGCCGAAGTGCCCACTTGCAGTTCTCGGAGATGTTTCTGGACTCTTCCTGGGCCAGGGAGCTTAGGATGGTGAAAAGGAGCTCACCGCTGGCATCCATCGTGCTGATGTTTTCCTTCTCGAAGATGATCCCGACGCCCAGGCCCTTGAGCTTTCTGGAATAAAAGAGGCAGTCCTGGGTGTTTCGGGCAAACCTGGAAATAGACTTCGTAATCACCAGGTCAATCTTTCCCGCCTCACAATCCGCGATCATCCGGTTGAAGCCTTCTCGCTTCTTGGTGTTGGTGCCGCTGATACCTTCGTCGGCATAGATGTCGACCATCTGGTAGTCGGGCTTCTCGCTGATGTACTTCGTATAATAATCGACCTGGTTCTCAAAGGAATTGAGCTGCTCCTCCTGGTCCGTCGAGACACGGCAATAGGCAGCCACTCTAATCTTTCTTGGTCCGGTCTGGTTTTTTCTTCCTCGCGGGCTTCTCCCCTGTGCAGGAATAACTGTAATGCTTCTCTCCATCGATTGTTTCCTCCCTCATGATGTAATATCCGTCCTTTTCCGGAAGCCTGTCTAATACCTCCTCCGGAATGATGATGCCGCTGCAGAATCCACTGCGGTAGATGGATTTTCCACCGCAGATGAATTGAACCTTCCCATCATTGCGCCTGGTCCGGTAAAGTGGCCAGCCACACTTTTCGCAAAAGATCCGCTTGCAGTAGTGGTAGTTCTCTTTGGTATATGGTTTCAGTTCCGTATAATAATCTTTCTTCTTGTTACGCTTTTTCCAGGTGCTTTCCTTCAGGATGCTGTACTGCTTTGGGATCGGTTTGTCAGGATCCATCGTGATATAGATGTTCTCCTTGATCTCTCCCCAGGACTCCACCACCTTCTGCGGAACCGTAATCCCTGGACAGCACAGGCCGGCGCTTTTATTCTTTTTCCTGCAGAAGAAAGAGTACTGTGCACCGGTCTTTGTTTTCTGTGCATAAAGCCGCTGCCCGCAATATCCGCAGTAGAGCTTGTTCCTATATGGGTAATTCTCCTCCGTCATCGGAAGGAGCTCCAAATGGCGCATCTTTTCTGCCGCTCGCTTTTCAATCACCGCGTTTGCTTCTGCCCAGAGCTTTTTGCTTACAATCGCCGGATGATCATCCTCGATGTACCAGCAGGGAAGCTCACCGCGATTAATCCGGTGCCTCCGCTCATCGTCGATGAAGTGCTTTTGCATGATGTAATCACCCTTGTAGATCTCGTTCTGGACGATTTGATAGATCTGTTCAAACCGCAGGTCCTTCCCGCTTCGATTGCGATAGCCCGCTGCCTTCGCCATCTTAAGGATCGTGATCGGTGCGTATTCCTCTCGGACCCATTTGAATATCTGCTTGATGATTACAGCCTCCTCCGGGACAATCTCGAAGGTGCCTTTCTTCTCACCGGCCCTGTAGCCAAAGGCTTTATGAAGCCGGTACATTGGCTTCCCTTCTTCAAACTGCCGGCGCCTAGACATCCGGGCAAGGTCCCTGTATGTTTCGCTCTCGCCCTGGGCAAAGGCTGCGTAGACAGTCATCAAAAGTTCGCCGGCCTGGGTGAGCGTGTTGATGTTTTGCAGTTCAAAGAAAACACCGATACCCAGCTCCTTCAGCTCTCTTGTCGCTTTCAGGACGGTATCGGTGTTTCGCGCAAACCTTGTTATAGACTTTGTAATGATCAGATCAATCTTCCCGGCTCTGGCCTCGGCCATCATGTTTTGGAATCCTGGCCGCTTCTCTTTAAAGCCAGAGATGCCGTGGTCATAAAAAATGCCGGCGCACTCATAGGCGGGATTGCCTTCGATCAGCTCTTTGTAATGAGCGATCTGATTCTCGATGGAAGATTCCTGTTCTTCCCCTTCCCTGGATACACGGCAGTAGGCCGCCACACGCAGGTGCTTCTTATTCTTGTCGTCAGCCTTAATGACGGTTATTTCCACATGGATGCCTCCTCTCGTTGTAGTGTCACATATTACCTCTACTCCCCAACTATAGCAAGTTATATCCTCCCTTGACCTCTCGGAAGTTGGAGTAAAAGGTCAAAAAAGAAAGCCCGCAGATTTCTCCACGGGCTGAGCCTTACAGCAGCTCATTGACTCTCTTTTGTACCGAGGCGTAATCATAGCCGGCCTGGGTAAGGCGTCTTTTTCTTTCTTCGCCATTTCCCCACTTTCCCTGGATCACCTCATGGGCCAGGGTCTCCACCGACTTCTTATTGGCGCCTTTGAGGATCGCATTTACGCGGCTCTGAATAACCGAATAATTGTATCCCTTGGCAGCAAGGGCCGCCTTCCTCGCGTCTCCATTACCATACTTGCCGGCGATCACATCACGGGCCACTGCATCGATATCGTAGACTTTCTTTTCCGGAGTAGGCTCCACTGCCGTATCGTACCTCGGTGCCGCATAGCCGCGAATATATCCCCAGCCCACCGGAATAGTACGCCTGGCAACTGCCTCGCCCCTATTTCCTTCGATAATCGTGATCTGAGATCCGGTTACCTTCTCGACAACACCGATGTGATCCGCACCGCCATCGTTGGGCTGAGATCCCTTATCCCAGTTATAGAGAATGATATAGCCGGGCTTCGGTGTAATTGTCCCATCCTCAATCCAAATGCCCTTCTTCTTAAAGATTTGGATATGTGCCTCACACCCACACTCGGTTCCAATCAGATCCACCATACCAGCCTTGATCGCTGCAGCAGAAACAGCCGTGTCGCACCACTCATCGTAATACTGGACTGCGTAACCCCTGGCCAGCGGTTTATGGCTGTTGTAAAGATCGATGATCTGTTTGAATTTTCCGTTCGCTTCTGAAAAGCCGATCCAGGAGCGAAATACATTCAGATAATCCTGCGCTGTTCTTCCCACACTTGTTCCCTCCGTTCTGTCGTACTTCGTCAGATCGTACTGGCGAATAAGTTTCATGTTGTTTTCCACATAGGCCGAGCTTGTTGCATAGCCGTCTGCTTTGATGGTTTCCAGATACTTCCTGGGGTCCGTGATTCCACGCAGGTTGTGGTACCGGGAGAACTGCAGAAACTCAAAGTAGCCCCTGATGCCTTCCTCCATGGAATCAAAAACACGGAAGGCGTCCGTAATCGTTGTATGGACACCCACCGTGTATTCCTCCTGCGTTTTTAAGTTGACACTTCTTCCGGTCCAGGAAGAGCCGCATTTGAGACCGAAGTAGTTGTGGTACTTACTGGCCAGCTTCGACTCTCCCCAGCCGGATTCTAAAATTGCCTGGGCGATAATCGGTGAGTGGACCAGGATCCCATAGACATAGGCATACTTTTCTACAAAGCCCGCCACCTTCTCAATGAACTCACTCCTTGTCACTACGATCACTCTTCCCTTCACGGTCATGGAGCTGTTCCAGGACCTCCTTGAGCTTCTCCGGTACCGGGAGTCCCAGGTGCGCTGTGTTTTCCAGGACACTCACACCTTCATTGGACAGATAGAAAAAGATCACTGCTGCGCGAAGGACACTGCCGGTTTTGATGACATTGATATCAATCATCTGGGCAATACCAACCAGCATAAAAATAATCACCTTCTTGAAAATTCCTTTGAAGCCGATCTCACTGGAGAGCTTTCGATCGACAATGGCGCACATGATACCAGTGATATAGTCTGCTGTAACAAAGACTAAAAGCGTAAACAAAAGACCGTCACACCCTCCCAAAAAGTAACCGAGCCATCCTCCGATAGCCGTAAAAACAAGCTGACACAGGTTCCAAAATTCTTTCATGACAAATTCCTCCTTTGAATGATTTATGCATTGAAAAAAGGCACCCGATCTGGATGCCTTCATCAATCAAACTGTAAAAAGCGCTTAGGCGAACTTAAGCGTCAGAGTACCAACCACACTGATCGGTGTATTGTTGGTGATAGCCGTACCGCTTGACTGCGTCCATTTGGTAGAATTCAGCAGGCGGATACGGACTGTCCCGCTGGGTTTATTCAGGGCGACAACCGGCGTAAAGTTCGTCGCGGTGAGGCCACTGTAGGAGCCGCCAGATCCAGATGCCTTGTTATAGGCATAACCATTAACAGTCCTGGCCGTAAAAGTCCCTCCCGTAACCGTCGCAGAAGCAGCCGTGATGAGCTTCCCAAGCGGCGCCTCAAAAAACAGCTCTGTCGAGGAAGATGTGATATATCCGTTCATCACTAAGTTCGCTGTGGTTACAGAGTCACCAGCTTTGATCACGCCATCCGTCAGTGCTGACAGCGGAATAGTCCGGCTGCCGATCTTGCCGTTGTTCGCATACAGGAACTGGCCATTTGTCAGTGAAGTAGGCGTTCCGGTTCCGATCGTCGGCACGTTGGCGATGAGCTTTCCATCCTTGGCACACAGGTACAGCCCATTTCCGAAAGAGGTCAGGGTCTGCGTGCCCAGGGTGATGATATCCCGAACGTCCACCTGCACACCGTTTCCGGTCATGAAAAAGACCTGATCCCTGAACAATGCTTTGAAGGCGCAGTCGAGATAATATTCCATCGTAGCTTTCTGACCAAATGCAACACCGCGACCTCCGTGCAGGAAATGCATAAGGTAGATCGCGGTAGAAACATAATCAATATAGGTGACCGTCGTGAACTGGTCCTTTACGGTATAGAGCACATCATAGGAAAACTCTGTATTCAGGTCTCCGCCACATGTGTTGATCCCAGGCGTGATGGTCTTTGCCGTTCCATATACGACGGCATCCGTTTTCTTATACTTAACCGTCAGCGTGATCGTGTTCTTGCTGTTACAGGTTGAGAATGAAATACTGGTCGTGCTCCTGAAATACGTCCCATCGTTATCCAGCTCTCCATCAGAAGAAGCACGCTCGCTCAGGCACTTCGTAAACTTCGGTGCAGCATAGGCCACAAAGGTAACCGTCGCTGTCTTACTGGCTGTCCGACCACGGCTATCAGTAACCGTTACCGTACAGGTCAGCGATCCGCTCTGTGTGATCGTGTCAATCTGCGGCAGAGCCGAGGCTGAGTAATCCTTTGAGGTTGTCTGGGTTCCGACCTGCAGTTTGATCGTCTTGATCGTGGAGCTATAGGCTCCTGCGGTCGTGATAGCCGACACCCTGACGCCACTCTGGTGCTGCACAAACATGTTCCAGGCAGACGGTACAGGTGTATTGGTCTTGTCCGCCAGAGTAATCGCAGTCAGTGTTGGCTTTACACTGGCAGGTACCGAAACAGTAATTGTCGTGGAGATGGAGGAATAAACCTGGCCACCATAAAGCACCTGACAGACCACGTTTGCTTTCCCCGTCGTTGCATTTGGCACCGCATTGCACCAGCTGATCGGGATCGCATAGGTGAGCTCCTTTGTGGTAGACGTTGCTGATCCTGAATAGGTCCCCAAGGTGAAGGTCGCCTTATATGTCGCATCCGTACCGGATGTGGTGAAAGTGACCTTTGATTTTGTGGTCCCATCCATCACACCACCTGAGCAGGTTGCTGCAGTAGGAGTTTTCTCAATCTCGTAAAACGAAAAGGTCTCTTCATAGAACGCTTCTCCGTCTGAAGAATCTGTCAGTTTCAGAGTGAAAAATGGTTTATTGATTGTAAGCTGGGAACTGGTCATTTTTGTCTTATAAGTGGCATCTATCAGTTTTTCCGTTTTATTAGTCGTCCATGTGCAGGACTGCTTGGTTCCGTTCACATAGACGTTGATGGAGTTTTTCATCCCATAGATCGCGCCTGCAGCCTGAAAGACCATCTTCAATTTAGTCGTGGCTCCACTAACCGATCCCGTAAAGGTGATGGTATGCGCTTTTACGATTGGCGTCGTCCACGTTCTTTTTGTCAAACTCATTCGTTATCACCTCCAAAATCTACTGTGAAAATACCCTCGGCATCCTGCACGGGCACATAGGTTGCCGCTCTTTTTGCCATGAGCTTTGCTGCTTTCGCCGTTGTTTGTGTCTGCGCAACAGCCCGCCACTTCACGCCCATACCATAAATCGTCGAGATGAAATCAAAGTATCCTCCGTCGGCTGCAGCACCAACTGAAAGCCTGTCCATTGCCTCGATTGCATTGATATGCATCTTGTTATACTGAACATATGCGATCTCCGTTCCGTTCTGCAAAAAGGCCATCTTCTCATTATCGAGATTGATCGAATAGGGCGATTCATCACCGTCCTCCTGTTTTCCGATGTTCAGGCCGCTGGCATTAAAACGGAAATAGGTGCTGGTCTCATGCTTATAATCAAGCAGTGCATCCTCCTGGTCGGACACGCGCTGAGAGAGCGTTTCAAAAGATCCAGAAAGGGCTTCATTCGTGCTTGCGAGAGAATCCTTGGTATCCTGGATATCTGTTGTAAGCGTTCCTGTTACCGTGCTGATGGAAAGCTCAATCTCATCTGCTTTCTGGGAAACCAGGCTTTCTGCATAGGTACGAACAATATCTGCGGTATCCTGTATCGTCTCCTCTGTATCCTCCGGCGCCGGCGTCCAATCCGATGCTTTGTTTCCGCGTTCCAGCTTGACGTTCTTATAGTAAAGATCGCCTTCCCAGTCACGGGAATAGATATAGAAAGTCATATTGAGCGGCTTCTTTGCAAACCGGAAAATATACGTCACCCGGACCCAGCCCTGATTATTAAAGGGCGGCAGGTTGCTATTGGCACCTTTGATCGTTCCACCAACATAGGTCGCTCCTAGGAATGCTGGTGTACCGTTGTTGTCATACTGACCACTTACATAAAGCGCCACATAAGGATTTGTCGTCCCGGCCACATAGTTTACGAGCTTGATATCTGCGCTGATCGTATAAAGCTGATTCAGGTTGTCGTCCTTGATCTTCGCAAAAATGCTCTGGGAAACATTCTTCGTGGTTTTCAGGACACCCGCGATATGTCCGCAGGCCATCCCATCCTCCGTTACAATCTCGTGTCCGCTATTGGCCCACTTTTCATAGTCATTGGAAAAGCTGCTATTAAGAAGCAGGTTCCTGCCGCCGAGCTCGATCTTATCAATACTGTCCTGTGCAGCGACCGCCTTGTTATAAGCGGTCTTAGCTGCCTCATAAGAACTGGACAGAGACACGTCGCTATAGGCAAACGTGTCATCGGAAAACACGGTAAGGTCTGTGAAATACAGGCTGTTCGTACTTCCGGCTGTATATGTCGGCTCCGTTTTTACCCAGGATCCACCAGGAGGATTTTTCGTTGGCTTTGCAGGTTTCGCGGCAGTAGAGCTTTGAAGCAGATAATACCGGGTGGTACTTTTCACATCACGGATGGAAGCAATCGTGATTTCTGCTTTTACTTTGATCGCCATTCTTACCCCTCCAGCTGTGCAATGTAGGTCGCCTTATTCTCGATATCTCCAGAGCCGATATTCAGGGTAGGTCCTGTAGTAGAAAGGGCCGTCGTGGAGCCATCCTTGTACCATTTGATCGTTCCCAAAGCCGCAATCGCGGTGGCATCGAGCTCTGCACCGGCTTTATACACATGGGCGGTCAACGTGGTCGTGATCGCTGTGTTTTTAAAGATGGTACCGTTGGAGCTGGTGATTGTCATGGTGATCGCATCAGCGCCGGCGTTTCCCTGATCGCCCTTGGCGCCTTTGATGTTGTTTACGTACACCCACTTGGCAGCAGCTGCAGCACCGGCGACTGTACATCGGTAAGTGTTATAGGTACTGGTGTTAAGGTACATATCGCCGACCTTCGCATTCGTGATGCCGGAGCCAGAAAAGATGGTCGCGGTTGTAGAGGTACCGGTGATTTTCGTACCGGTGTACCAGACTGCGCCTGCACCCGTTGCACCTGTAGCGCCTTTGATGTTTCCGACATACACCCACTTGGCTGCGGAAGCTGCACCGGCGACCGTACACCGG
>OCTX014540277.1_pt1 | contig 19383 bp, 19 predicted proteins | sample 1539691 | NCBI WGS metagenome assembly OCTX01 (sample SAMN02144231, study PRJEB22623) | gut metagenome | biome: sheep rumen | host: Ovis aries | place: New Zealand
AATTAGAAAGTACCGGAAGGTATGACCTCAAACTCCGGAAAGGGTGTCTCGAAATTCCGTGCAGTATGTCTTACCCGACCGGAATATACACTCACCCTCAGGCCGGATGAATACATCGTCGCAGTAATGGCCTTATGCTTATAATTATCCATGGAATCGATCAGCATTCCGACCTGTTCCCTGGTAAGGACGACAGGGAGATAGCGGTCCCTCTTCATTTTTGGGAGCTTTTTAGGATCCCAGACGTAGCCGAGGGTATATTCAAAAAAGAACCGGATAGCCGCTGTATAGGCGTTAATTGTAGATGCCTTCTTTGATTCATTGTCCATCATGTGGAAGACGAACTTCCGTATGTCCGCGTATGTAACAGACATGGCATCTTTTCCGGTGAAGTCCAGGAACCTTACAACAAAGCGGTAATAATCTTCACAAGTATTCTTTGCATAATTTTTGAGCCGCAGGTCTTCCTTAAGTCTCTGCAGATATACTTCATTCATAATTTTCCTCCATAATTGAGTTTCATCTAAAGTGACAGTTCAATCATTATGGAGGTGCATGGGCATAGTAAAAGCTCTTGTCCGAAAGCCTGATAAATGATATGATTCTGCTCATAGCAGTAGTGATAACGATCCTGTGTTTTGTAAGGTCTGTTTTTTTGTGGTGAATCAACAATACCTTATCCAGGGCTTATTTACTACTGCTTTTATCGATTTTTAAGATGGATGCGAAACTTGGGCAGGCCATCGCGCAGCGATTTTGTTCAACCCTTCATAAGTCAAACAACGGATCCGGTCATTCCTGCGTCCGCAGAACAGATACAGCGTCCCTTTCTCCAGGGGATCCATGCCATTCAACAGGATGATTGCTTTCAGGCCATCGATCCCGCGCCGGAGATCCGTGCGCCCGGTTTTGAGTACTACCTTTTGGATCCCTGCCGCTTCCTTAAGCATCCCTGATCACCCTTACGGCCATACGGAGCATGGCTTCTGAAACGTTCTCCGTGATCAGCATCTGACAATCCTTGAACTGCAGTGTCAGGGGGGCCGCGGAAGATTTCTCATGGATCTGGATACCGCAGTTGTCGGCTGGTTCACACAGGGTCTCGGCCGGCGGTCTTAATTCCAGAAATGCCGGGGGCTGCCCCGGAGGAAGAGCATCCCGCTCTTCATTCCCCCCGTCCGGCTTGATCTCATCCAGTGCCAGGGCCCTTACTTTTTTCTGCCAGTAATAGAACTGTTTTGTCGTGATCCCGTGCATTCGGCACCAGTCTACTTTTTTCATGCCGCTGGTGTTCGCCTCATAAATCAGTTTCTGCCATCTGGCTAAGCGTATGTTATAAACTCCTGAATCCATCTGACGACCTCCTTGATATTAAGTATTCCTTCAAGGGTATCAGACTTATCGGCTTCTCTAAAAGACACTGGCTATTTTACGCTTACGGTCAATTTTCATTATAAATCAATAAATGGTGGGTATCATAAAAAGCCTCTCATTATAAAAGAGAGGCGTGTTTTATAAAGATTTATCGATTTTTTAATAAACGGCAAACTTTTTTACATCGTGGATTATAAAGCATTTTACCTCTTGATAATTGAAATAGCATCTTTATATCACGATATTACCCACATATTTCAAAGACGAAACAAAGATTTTCCCATTGTAACTACTCGCTTAAAAAGGACTCCTATAGCGCACCCTATTGTCACTCCCAAAGTATTGTTAATCAAATCATCCACTTCAAACAGTCCAACGCATCGCACATATTGCGATATTTCTATAAACAGAGAAAACAAAAACCCAAGAATTATTGTTTTCAAAACATTTTTCTTGTTCGTTTCAATAATAGATGCCATGAAGCCCATTGGAATCAACATTATTATATTTTCGATTACCTGCATCATACCATATCTACTTCCCGACAATGCTATTCTCCACGACAAAAAAAGTTGATAACGAACTCGTTCACTCGATGGGTTTTGCCTAGACAGAACCGTTGACGTATAAACTGTTACCAGATAAAAGAAAAGGATGATAATTATTATACACTTTCCAGCAGAAGTTTTTTTCTTTTTAGCCGATTTTACTACAAGAATCATAAAAAGAAACGTAACTAAATATGCAAAAAGTTGCCAGTACGGTCCTATCATTATATATATGTGGATTAAATCCCAAAATAAATCGTTTATCATACTTTTCAAACTATCAGTTATGCTCGCTGTTTATCATCCTCTCAACATCTAATCCTAGTTTTAACATTAGTCTACGTTGATCCACACCCTTATCTCGTAGCTTTACCATTTCTTTTGGTGTTATCTTTGAGATTATTAATTTTTTAATTATAAAACCAATCTGATAAACCCAAGCCAATATTCTTAGTACCCGATAGTGTTTTGCTGCTTCCCATCTATATAAACCGCCTGTCTGTAGTCTCCGAAATATGCGCACAGGATTTGACATGTCCAGAAACACCGAGGATATTTTTCCTTCTTTCGCGCTTTTCTTGCCAAAGTTCCCTTTTTCTAAAATGTATTGCATGAGTTCTTCGCAAGGATAATCACTATACTCCTGCACAAAAGGTCTTAATCCCAAATATCGCTGACACATCGCCGTAACTACGTTTGCAAATCTTTCCATCCCTATCTTCTTAAGATATGGATGGAGCTTGTGTATCCCATCATTTTCATTCAAATACATCATCCAATCAATGATTTGCCTTAATCCCAAACCGCTCCTAAGATGCTGATTCATGTGAAAAATTAATACTAACCCATTTAATTCAGGAGGCAATACAGGAAAAGCAAATTGTTCTATGTTTCTACTTTCACGATTATCTATACCCTGCTCAAAAAGCGAGAGCATCGCTTCATCAGAGTCCGAGATTATACTTAGTCGACGGTGAAGTTCAAATAAAACACCGCCTTTCATGTATTCATAATGATAATCTGCATTTTTTTTCTCTTTTACCAATGAATATCCGTTTTCTTCTAGTAGCTTTGCAGCTTTATCGTAGTCTCTCCTTTTTACCATAAAATCAACGTCGCCCATTGTCCGTAGAAATGGCTGAGGATATGCCATTCCTGCTGCAGAGCCCTTTATGATTACGCAAGCTATATTATTTTTTTCAAGCAATCGTATCAATTCTTCTTGCGCAAGCATAATCTGAGCCCACCGACCCTTATGTACAGCACATTGCATGCGCCAGACATTATATAATGGTAAATCAATAACCGCATGCTTTTTTAGCCACTCCCCTGGCAGCGCATCTATTGTCTGTTTTTGCATTTCTGAGTAGACATTACTCCACTCACAGTTCTTACCTAACTTTGTTTCTTTATAGATCTCTGGAAACAAACTTTCTTTAAGTAGCTGAAATAAGCATAGATACATTTCGTCCATCATATCATTTCACGTCTCTATTATCGTATATACTTATATATCCTATTAATAGGATACTCTTTTAAAGACTTATAGCAGAGCATATATAAAGCTTTTATAATTATTTATACTTTCAAGAAATTTAATTTTCACCATAGTCCACATAAAGTGGTCTGTGACCAACTCTCTTTTCTACTGGTGGGAGTTCCATATAATCCCCAAATTGTACTCTAAGAAAATAATCTGGGTTTCTCACAATAGAATACTCTCGGCCTTCAAATTCTATACTTCCAACCGGCACAATCTGTTTTGTTCGCCATACAAAGGGCACAGTATAAAAAAAACTTGTAACAGCATCTTTTTTTTCTTTCTCATCGTCTATTATTTTTTGGATGCCACTAATAAAAAATCCATCTGGTATTATCTGTAATAAAATGTGTATTATTTTTCTGATAAATGCTTTAGTATAAAACAATACACGAGGTTGACTTGTATTCTGATAGATATGAGGTATTTTTTTTAGCATAAAAAAATGTATATATCTATTTGATTTAGATATAATGTCCCTTTGTTCTTTCTTATTAGTTGATATATAATCAAATGGAAAAATATCTATCCATATTCCTCTATGCATTTTCATGCCAACTTTATTATTTTCCTGATATATAGTACCATTTTTTCTAATCTTGGCAAATAAACAAGGACATTTGGGATCTGATTCTAATGTTTGAAGAAAATACTCGTCTTTTAGCTCCTTAGGCGCTATTCGTATGAACTTTTCATACTCTTCACGCAACATTCCTACATCTATATCATCATCCCACGGAATAAAACCGCCATGTCTCACTGCACCTATAGCTGTGCCTGCAGTAAGAAAATATTGCAATCCATATTTTTTACATATTCTATCGAATTCATTTAATATTTCTAGTTCTATTAATTGAATCTTTCTCACATTATATTCAGCCACGTTACTTTCCTCATTTTATTAATTCAGATAAGTTTTTTTGAATTTGATTTGTTATGTATTGATCACTATGCCTCTCTATAAACAATTCAAATTCTCGTTCTTTTTCATCACTTTCTTCTGAAATCGTCTTTAAACTATTAACAAATGTCATATCACTATAAACCTGGCAGATGTGTGGATACATACTCTGATAATACCATATTAGCTTTATATCCGACCCGATTACCGGTATTCTATCTCTAAAAGCCTCTATTAATGTTGCGCTTACTCTGTACTGATAACTATCCGGAAAAGCAACAAAAACACTTTTGGCACTACTATAGTACCGTTTATACTCATCATCTTGTATCCATCCTTTTATAACAGTTAAAGCACCATCATCGAAAGTCTTCGTTTTTGATTTTAAAAGAATGCGCAACCCGTTATTTTTAAATATGCTTTCCTTCTTTTCCTGTTGTATTAACGAATCTATCAGCCCCTCATCATTACTTCGACTCAGTCCAATGATATCATATTCTTTTATTCCGTCCTTTTGTTCCCTCTCGGCATTTTTTGAGGCTTCCTTGAGTGGCTCTGAGGGATGTGGCCAACAGAACACTTTTTCCTGAGAAATGCCATATTCTTTTTGGATAAATTCTTTGATATAGGGCTCAAGAGTACAATGAAACACTTTATTTTTATAAGTTTTAAACAAACTCCTCTTGATAAGGCTTGTTCTTAACTGATCTATATTATTATGATGAACTATCACTATATTTGGGCACTTTGATACTAATAATCCAATTGTCACCCCAAATGTAGACAATTCATATTCTCCTACAACCACAACATCTGGTGAAAAACGTTTCATTTCTTTCGCTGCGCGCACAGAGTTAATAATAGTTCTTCTCCATAACGATGCTCGTTTATGTTTCGTTTTTTTATTTTGTCTCAATTCACAATCCACATAGGTAATATTTTCCTCTTTAATATCAAACCAGCCCTCCGGCTGCAATATTATTAGTTCTTCTGCAACTTTTGAAAGATAGCTTATTAGCTTTGTATCAAAATAAAGATGTCCCGGTCTATATACACAATTATAAAAAAGAATTTTCATTAATTTCTCTCCTCACTATAGAGTATGTTATGTATAAGATGCATGCTTTAAGTTAGTTTATTTTTACTTTATATTCCTTTATGCTTTCAGCTGATATTTTTCGAGCTTGTCTGATAATTCCTCTATACTGCGGAACCAATAATAATATAGAAAAAAGACCTTTTAGTAAGATTGCTCTTCTACAGAGATTATTCTTAGCGTATATTATACCAGACATATCTTTATATGCATCTACTATAGAGTATTCGTGCATATTATTATTTTTTTTATGCTGATCATGAACTATTTGTGGTCCGTCTATTAAAACACGGGATAAATTCTTTTTTGATAGATTTAGCTCCAATTCGGTTTCTTCATTATACATAAAATACTGCTCGTTAAATTTTGCAAGTTCCGAATTCCTCATAAACAAATCTGCGCCAGTAATATAATCTATTTCTCCAAACCGTACTTTTTTTGCTGATCTTATATCTCTTTCTTTTCTTACCGATTTAATAGCCTTTTGCAAATGCAATATTTCGGCTAAGAACTTTACGATAGCCGTTGACGAAACTATTAGCTGCCTCTTACAGAGTGTTTTGTACGTAGGAAATGAGGATCCGGAATGTATATACTGTCCTTCAGGATTAATTAACGCTGCACCCAATGCACCTATGTTTTTTTTATTATTATTTTCCCAGTAGTCAAAAAACAGTTTAATTGCGTTGTTTTTAAGATAAGTATCACTGTTTAAGAAAAGGATATATTTTCCTCTCGCCTTGCTTAATGCTAAGTTATTAGCCTTTCCAAATCCTAAATTGCTGTTATTTTCCAATAAAACGACTTCTGGATACTCTTTTTTTATCATCTCTATTGTTCCATCTTCAGAACCATTATCCGAGACGATAATTGTGTAAGTTACCTCTTTTGTTAAGCAATTAATCGATTCTATACACCTACGCGTTTTTTCTATGGTATTATAACTGACTATTATGATAGATACATCACATTCATATTCGTCATTTCTCACAAAACACCTCCGACACTTTTGATGCATTCATTTAACAAACCACTTTTCTTTAGTCTCAAATCCGAGATAGACATTTCCCTAATAATCACATAAAGTTAGTGTTCTTTGTATATGTATTATTTTTCAGTCCATAGAACAACGCAATAACGCAAAATGTAGTTATAGTAAAAGAATATCCATACAAGATAAAAAACCAAAAACCTCCCAAAAGAATCCAAATATTGTCAGCATATCTTTTCAAAGTCGTCGCAAGTAAACTTATTGTGTATATACTTCCAATCAATCCATACATCAGAAGCTGCGCTGCAATCTCGTGCAGATTATAAAAAATACCATATTTCCATTCTGCTGAAGAAAAAGAACCCGCCACAGCTGGCATGTCTTGAAACAGTCCCAAATTATCTTTGATAGATCCCAGAAATCCCTTTCCAGTGATAGCTAACCAGGGTTTTTGCCAGTATTCATATAAAATATTTAATATTTCGCCAATTCGAATTTTAGGTGAGTTGGGCATGTTTTGAAACCATTCTGGTTTCCAAAATTCAAGCAGTCCTATACTTTGATTTAATTTATTATTAAATAATATATTTGACGTCTTTAAATTTTCTATAAATACTGGCAACCAGTTTATGAGGGCTACCAGTAAAAACGCAACGAAAATTTTTAGTCCTATAGACCTTTCTTTCATTGATCGCACCACAAGAACAATTACTACTGCACCGCTTAAGAGTATAAGCTTTCCTGACGCATTATTACTAAGTGTAATAACTGTTCCTATTAATCCTAAAACCACACAGCATTTTCGATAAACTATATGTTCTTCATCCAGTGATAAAAGGACCAAAAACGGGAGAATAAAAGATATATTAGAACACAGTAACGTTCTGAGTGCTCCATAAGATCCATAGATCTCAAATATCGATGAATAAATTATTTGAAAAGCAGTTCCCCACAAGGTAGCTTCAAGCGCTAAAGAGATGTAACCGATGTTATCTTTTGCATTCGTATATATATAATTAAAAATTATAATCATCGAAGCCGGTAAGAAAATCATCGTATACGCAGTGTTTATATAAGCTCTCGTATAATTTCCTATACGCTGAATTTCATTATCGTTAAGCGCTATCAATATGCCTCCGACAACTAACGCTACAATATTAATAAAAAGCATTCCGGTAGAATACTTATAATAACTACTCTCTGCTATTCTTAAGTAGGTCTTATCAATTGATATACTCAATATCAAAAAAAGAGCCGGTAGCAAAGTCCATATACCAAGGTTCACACTAAAAATTCGAGCATTTTTAAGATTATAAAACGTATCATTCCCAACAAAAGTCGGCATTTCCATACAATTACATATAAAAATCATGTAAAAGGATAAATATTTTACGAAATCCCCTCTTACGACAAAATATAACAAAACAACTATTTCCGTAAGAATAATTGCAGAGGAAAGGATACGATTATTCACGAATGCAACGTTAGCAACCGCTATTATTACACTTGTTATAACTAATATTATAAAGTTTTTTTCCTTTTCCATGTTTTCCTGACGCATCATTAACTTTATTTACTCAGAACAACTATCATTATTAGCCAACTATTATTTTGAGAAGTTTTTCCGACTCATCTTTTACATTATGTGCCTTACAATTTCTAACTATTTGGTCATAAAACGCTTTATCATCTCTTAATTTAATAAGCCCTTCCGTTAGTTCATCCACATTTTTATGACTAACAGATATTCCAACTCCCCACGTATCAACTATCTCTGATAAATATGTCCCCTTTGCAACTATTATAGGCAAACCACAATTAACTGACTCGTATAATTTGTTTGGCAACGCAATTCTTACATTTGGGTTATCGGCATTATAAACGGCATATATACAATCTGTCTTTCCATATAATAAAGCTATCTCTTTATTATAATCGTACTTTCCAGTAATGCTTACCCATGGTTTATTTTTGCAGTACTCTGTAATACTCTCATAATCAGACGCAGTCCCTCCTGCCCCGGCAAACAAGACCCTGCATCCTACTTTTTCTGCAGCATCTACTAACATTTTCATTTGATTTATATAGCGGATGCCGCCAATAAAACCTACGGTAAACAAACCATCTGTCTTCTTTTTGTAATTTGAAAATACTTCTTTATCCGGTGCATTAGGAATATAGATAGTCCTTTTTTTTGATATTAATTTATGATAATATAATTCATAAAATTTTGGAGAGGTAATTACCAAATAATCAACATAATTAAAGCCCCTTTTCTCCCTTCCTTTAACAAGCTCATTAATTATGCTCTTGACTATATTTTTAGATTTTTCAATATATGCTTCTCTCAGATCAGCAACATCATAAACAACTTTAGCCGGAAACCTTTTTCGATATTTTTCTATAATAATCAACGAATCAAGTCCATCAGCATAGATAAGTTCCGGCTTTAACTTAGCTAGAATGCTATATGCCTTTTTTTGATACTCACGCGAAACAATTGCTCGTTTTATTATTTTATTTGATGGCGGCAAATCTATATCAAAGATTTCATATTTTACATCTGGAAACGCAGGTTCCCATATGTCTTGACTTTTTCTTCTTGTGCATATTACCGTTACGTCACTTTTTGTTTTTAAAACTGCAATTCTTTTGTTGGTTTTTGGATCTGGAACATGTGTAAGTATAAAACAGGTATTCATAAACCTCCTTTAACAATGTAACTTATCAGTCTCTTTTAAGTGCCTTTAATAGCATTCTGTGAGCTTTAAGAGCATCTTCTATCGTTTCATTATGTCTTTTGCCCTTCAATACGTCCGCTATCATGATGTATTCATTTCTAAATCCCTTATCCTGCTTTAATTTAATCTCCTTCTTTTTGCTATTACTGTACTTCGTCATATTGACATAGTTATCCATCTCGTAAACGGATCCGTTTGAAAAAACTCTTAATTGTTCTTTCGGATACTTTTTAGAACCCATAGATGTATAAATAATAGTTCCAATTGCACCAGAAGCAAACTTTAGACTTATGATAGCATTATCTTTTTTAGGATATCCCGGGTTTTCAGCAAAATTTACATTCAAATCTATTAATTCGCTACCATCAAGATACATTATAGTATCAACAAAATGAATTGCTTCTCCAATAATTCATCCGCCTCCACGAGCCTCATCTTGAGTCCAATGATTTTCGGGAATAAAGCCAGCATTGGCTATATAATCATATACCGCAGGGACAATAGAAGTATTCAATTCTTGCTTAATTTCGGCAATAAGTGGGGCATGTCGACGATTCAATCCGCAAAATAGCTGACAGTTAGCCTTTTCCTGCAGTTCTTCAATACGATTTAACTCCTCTAATGTCAGACAAAGCGGTTTCTCACAATAAACATTTTTCCTCGCCTCTAATGCTTCAATTACAAACTTTGCGTGACTATTGTGCTGTGTAGAAATTCCAATGAGATCAATATCTTTGTCTTCCAAAAGGTGTCGATAATCATTTGTAGTATACTCAAAGTTGAACACTTCATTAGCCTGAGCGCTCCCAATTCCGCCCGTCGTCGAAAGTCCTTTAAAGTGGTATACTCCTGTTGACTTCATAATTGGCAACATTGTCACTCGCGCAAAGTTTCCTGCTCCTATAAGCCCCAATTGTATCTGGTCTTTTTTTACAACTCCTTTGGTCGGTATGCTGCTTTTGATTGTATTTTCCCACTTTTTACTATTATCATCATACTCTAAAAGAACACCAAGATATTTTTCTTGTTTTGGATTATCCGTAATCATTTAATATGCTTTTGCTGCATCTGTAAACGGTATAGTATGAGTAATAAGATCGGATATATCTATTCTTTGTGTTGCTAACAATCTTAAGAATTCTTCAACATTTCTTCCCTCTGTAAAACGAACATATCCGATAGGATAATCAACACCCGCCTCTTCATAAGAAGGATCATACCGTCCTGGACCATACGAACGCGCTATTTTAAACGTAAGTTCTCTTTCATAAAACGAGCGTCGATCAAGGTTTATCTGTGATACACCTATCATACAGATAGTACCTCTATCTCTTGTAATAGCTTCAGCGAGTTCTATAGGATCATTTGAATTTGTTGCAGCAGTTATAATTACCTTATCAACACCACGCCCTTTTGTGAGTGCCTTTGTAATATCCGCAGCACTATCATCTGCAGAATTGATAAATGCCAATAACTTTGTTGCCGTCAGAGACTTATCTATCACATCATACCCAATTACATCACACCCATACGAATAAAGAATACGCGCACAAATATGGCCTAATAAGCCTAATCCAACTACAGCAACTGTTTCACCAGGTACAACTTCTGCCTGATGTATGCCTTCAAGTGCAATACCACCTAACGCACTAAATGCTGCCTGACGAATATCTTTTATCTCTTTTGGCACTTTAACCACAAGATTTTTTCCAACACGGTTTACTTCGCTATGATAAGCTTGCCCAACCTCTGCAACAATATCCCCTGTTTTACATTCAGTAACCCCCTGCCAACAGCAATAACTCTACCTACTGCTGTGTATCCCATCGGCATAGGATCCTTCAATCTACCGAAAGCAGATTCTACAGTCGTAAGTACCCCATCTGTAGACATCTTTTCTGTTACTTTTTTAACCTGATCAGGACGTTCCATTGCTTTTTGGATGAGATTCTTGCCGCCAAAGGATGCCAAACTTCTTTCTGTTCCAGCACTCACCACGGAATATATAGTCTCAACAATTACTGTATTGTCTTTTACTGTAGGCGCTGGCGTTTCTACAACCGTCATGTCTCCATTGTTCACTGATAAAAACAGTTGTTTCATTTTCAAGTTCTCCTAACCTATTAATTATATTAACTAAAAAAATATCCTAAAAAGTCAAACATACACTTCCTACAAGAATTCTTGAGAAATAATCAAAACTCACAAATATGTCTATTTTCGTTATAAGCTTATATCTTTCTTCTCTACTCAATAGTGATAATTGTTTTTATTTCATTATTGGCTTTTCCTTTTATTAATAAACAGTTTATATCTTCTTCCACAAGATAGTAAAGACTCCGTTTTGCCGTCGTGATACTACTGTATGCATTGCACTCGATTCGGCACATATTCTCTCCAGCAAACTTCAACGTATATCCTTTATCCTCTTGCTGTATTTCACAAATCGTGTGAAAAAGAATAGTAAAATCTTTATCGACCTTATCCGTTATCACGTACGAGGATCCGTTTTTCTTAACCTTTCTGTAATGTTTGTATCCATTAGCAGATATTATCTTGCCCTCAAAGCTGTCATCATCGCACTTTCCAAGATCTCTCCTTGTCCAATCATATATTAAAAACGGTTCACGAAAATTCATTTGCCAACTATCATTGACAACCGCCGTATTATGGCTCTCATTCTTCAAGAGTTTTCGTCCCAAGTCACTTGCATATGAATAAGTACCAGCATCACATAATACATTTACATTATTCATCCATAAATCCAAATGATGCTGATCCATATGCCCGGGGCGTGTTCTATAATCGGTCGACACGACCATGGCCCACGAATGTTTTTCTCTCAAGGTAAACAAGCCACCTTTTTCAAACCGTGTGGATATTCTCTCTTTTTTTTCTTTGGGATATTCTTGAAATTTTCTACCTCCAGAAAACCAAATTAATTCTTCTTGATGGTTCCCTTCTTGATAAAGTTGTTTTCCTTCACACAAGGCAAATATTGTATTTATAATCGGTCTAAAGTCTCTATATCCACAACTTGTAACAGGAAACGCCATAGCACCGTCATTATTACCATAATTAGGCATATCTCCTGATTCATCCTGACACTGATACATCAAAAGAGCTGCATTTTTTATTCGCTCTCGCGCCTCTCCTGTTATAGCTTTACCTGTTTTTTCCTCGATACTTAAAACACATTCGATATCTTGTAACGCAAGACGCTGGTAATTAAAAGAAAACTGACAATATCCCCCATCCTCTGTAAATTGTTCACAGATTACTTTGTTGAGCAAAGAATATGCCTTATCGATTTGCTTGTGGTCATTACTGCACCATGCACCGACAATCATTCCCATCAGCTCAGAAATTGTATGATTATTTTTTATGCATCTATATGAGTAAAAAAAATTACTTAATATTTTACGATAACACCGGTCTATCAGATTTTTTACGTTGCTAGTATCTGCATCCGTTGCCACTTCCTGATCTTTAAAAATAGTATACGCTAATAGAGTATTCACCATTCTCAACGCGCATTCTTGGCTACACTTATAATTTGCACCATAACTATATATATTTTTAGATAACCATTCTTCCAATTGAGTGCTAAAAGAATTGTAGTATCTAATATCTTCTGTCAAGAGATAGGCTCTTGCCAAAGTAATGAAGTGTGAGAATCGAGACGCCTCCCATGTTACTTTAATATCTCCTCTTTCTTCATCAAAGTCAGGGATATTGTACCATTTGCGCTTTTCATCGCATCTTTTTCCTGTTAGCGGATTAAGTTGCCAATCTATAGGATTTCCATAATTAAGATCTATTGATGAAAACCCTATTATAATACCTTCGCAAGCTTTGTCTGCCATTCGAATCAATGCTTGTTTTTTCTCATATTCGAGTTGTTTTATATACTCTTTCAAGTATTTTACATCTATCTGAAAAAGATCCAATCGCTTAGGATATTGAGTGTCTTTCTCATACCACTTTTCTGTAGCAGGAGCCATCTTCATTGTTTTTATTTTAATACTATATATTAATCTATTAATTAACCAAGTTAGACCATACTCTTCTATTATTGACTTTATCACTTTTACATTTGGCATTTAGTCACTCTTTCTAAAATCTCTATCAAATAATAAGTCTCGATCTAAGGCTTCGATGGCTTTTACTACTTTAAAGTCATATTTCTTCCAAAAAGCATCCCTATTTATTAGAAAAATAAGGGCAATAACCCCTATAACATTTTCAGTGTTTGCCCTTAATTAAAGTATGCTTAATATCAACTCTTCTATAATATTTTGCTTCTGTTTTTCTCTCTATAGAGTATGCTTTTATTTAGTTACCCTTCCTTTTTTATCACTATTTTCTTCTGTTTTCGTCTTCTCCCCATAAGCACCATAGCCTCCATATCCATAATCACCATACCCATACCCATAACCATAGCCATAACCATAACCATAACCATAGTTATATCCGTAGCCAGTAATCCCTCGTTCTGTATCGTTGAGAATATAACCCAGAACATTAACGCCCGTATCTGCCATATTCTCTATACTTTCCAACACAAGATTTACGCGGGCATAGTCTTGTCGTACTACAAAAACGACCCCATCCATTTTTCTTGCGATCGTCGATGCATCAGATATAATTCCACACGGAGGGCTATCTACAATTATAACATCACATATTGCAGAATATGCAGAAAGCAATTTATCCATCTCTTTTGCTCCAAGTAGCGCCCCTGGTGTTTTCATAGGCTTAGCTCCCGGAAGAACTCTCACGCCGTACTTTCCATATTCCACAAGTGCTTCTTCAGGTGAAATCTTACCTTGAAGTACATCTGCAGTCCCGAAGTTCTTACCATTTTTAAGATTAAGGCCTAACTCCCTTGCAACAGAAGGATTTCTTAAATCTGCGTCTACCAAAATCACCCGTATATCTTGACGAGAAAGCGATATTGCCAAATTGATTGCAATACTTGTTTTTCCTTCACCTTCAGATGCACTTGTAATCAAGATACTTTGAGCATCAGTAATATCCGCCTCTCTTATAAACCGAGTACGTATGGTTCTCATACATTCGCCCAGTGCAGCCGGTGCTTCCTTACTATCCATCAAAATAGTAGTTTCTCGTTTATTACTTCGTACCTTTGTTCTTATATGCGGAACCGCACCCAAATAAGCTATTGAAAGATTCTGCTTTAAATCTTCTTCGCCTCTCACTGTATGCCGGGTTGACGCATATAAAAAAAGAATAATTACGTAAACAATCATACCAAGAAAGCTTCCGAGAACTATTGCTCTTTTATATCTAGCATAATTTACAGGCTTAGTTGGGACGCCACTTTCATCTATTATATCAAGCTGTGTCTCTCCGATAATATATTCTGCTACAACTGGATAATTTCGAATAACTGATTGGAGTATATTATATGCGTCTTGTGGATTATGTGATGTTACTTTTATGGTAAACACAGAACTATCTTTTATAGATGTTGCAGAAATTGATCCATTCAACACACTAACGCCTAAATCTTCCTTAACCACATCCTGTAAAGCTCCAGATGTCAAAATATAAGGAAATGTCTTTGAAAGCTGCGCTGCCACGGCTTTATTATAATAGGTACTTGTATAGCCATAGGCTGTACGTGTATTTATAGCAAATGACGTGAATGCTTCATAGCTAGAATGATATCTTACTTTCTCAAGAGTAAATGCTCCTCCTGCGAAAATTAAAACAATAATAGGTACAAGCCAAAAAAAACGCTTGAACCCTTTCCACATGTCATCGATAATGTACATCAAATCAACGCCCATATATTGATCTGATGGGTTCGCCTTTCCATTATTGAGATTTTGTTCACTTATCATATTATCCTATAGCCTCACTTTTTATTGCTATAATTATATGCAGAATTTGCATGCACTGCAGTTGATCCGGTAAGTTTAGCGTCATTAAAAATGACACCCAATACTTTAGAATTCGTCCCGTTTAGAGTATCAATAGCATCATTTATATTTTTTGCTAAAATTGTATCTTCTCTAACGACAATAAGACTCGCATCACAAAATTCAGCAATTCCTTCTGCATCTGGAACTAATCCCATCGGAGCAGTATCCATTATAATATAATCAAATTTTGAACGAGCAAACCGGATTAACGTACTAAATCGGTTATTGGCCAAAACATCATCAATTGATCCTGTGTTAGTATTATTCAAAATAAAATAAAGCGGAAATTTCTTTAATTTTATAATAGACTTCTGCATCCCTGTACCACTGCGGAGAATACCGACCAAGTTAGTAACTTGGGCTTTATTTATATCAAAAATTTTATAAAGTGATGGTTTTCTGAAATCTGCATCTATCAGTAGTACATTCTTTCCTTCCTGTGCAATAGAAAGAGCAACATTAGATGCAACGGTCGACTTACCCTCATTCTCCGCCACACTTGTAACCAATAATGTCTTCGCTCCTTTTCGATCCATTCTACTTCGCACACGAGAAGCAGCCATCCTACAAGATTCGGTATACTTAAAACTCAATATTGGATTTGTAATTACCATCGAAGTTCTCTTTGTCTTCCTACGTTCACTACCTATTCTTTCATGATAAATCGTTCCAAGAAGCCTTGCTGCTAATTTCGATGAAGCTTCACGGGCATTTTTAACAGTATCCTTAAGATAAGAAAAATATGCTACATAAAAAACTGCCGCTGCAAGACCTATTACAAATCCGATAAAGGTTACCATTCCTGCGCGATTATGGTTTGATGGACTTTGCGGTATTGTCGGTCTTTGGATTACATCTAACACGACATTCTTTATAACATAATCTGAAACAGTGCTATAATTATCCATAATTGAGCGAATATATCTATAAGACATAAGCGCAGAATTATGCTTCACAGTTAGTACTATAAGATTTGTCTCTTTAAGAAGCTGTATTTCTGTCGTTGCATTATACTCGCTAACGTTTAAATCTTTTGCAATCGCTCTTTTAAGGATATTGCTTTCTAAGATGGTTTGAAATCGTGCTGCTGTATCACTTGCGCTAGTAATGTCCTCATAAATGGATGTATTAGTTCCACGAGTCGTAACAACAAATGTTGCAGATGTTGCATACACAGGAGAATATAAAATATTAGCACCTACGTTTGCTAAAAATGCAACAGCCACAGAGAATAGCAAAACCACCCACCATTGTCTGATAACATCTCGCATGATACTAGCTACATCTATTGTTCTGTATTTTAAAGCATTTTTATTCATATAACGAATTCGCTTTCTCTCTCAATATAATATTTGCACCAATATATATCAGTATACAACAATATAGCATCGGGTAAAATTAGATATATTAGCAACCTCATCTGTGAAAGATATTTTCACTTCATAAACACCAGGTACATTCCAATCCACTTCTGTATCTATTTTTATTGAATCCCTATCAAACATTATTGGATTTCCTTCAGCATCGAACTCTCCATTATATAAATTGCCATCATCGCCTCTACGATAAGTATCATTGTGATACTCAATTTGTTCTATAAGACTGGCTACATCTACACCTTTTCCCACCGGCGTATTAATAAGATAATTCGATAATATAATTTCTGGTAATCCACTTTCCTCAATTGCACTATAAACCGTTACTATTACCGGAAGCCTTACTATATCCCCCATACTGTTTGTTACTATAAACTCCATCTGATAATCACCAGTCGCATAACCTGTTATTGAATAATCACTAGATATTTTTATTTTATTACTTATATCGCCATCTATAACATCGTTAGCGCTGAGATATTTTGCGATGTTCAGATCATCTCGCGTTTCGCGTGATGTTTGAAATTTTAACGGCTCCGTTAATGTAAATTGAGGCGAGCGATAATCATTGTAAATAACTTCTCTTTCTGCTTTTGTTACATGATTATCCCGATCAGCAACAGCTATAGTAACATTGAAACGTCCGCTTTCGACAAAATTACTCCTTGACTCTATAAATAAATTCTCCGTGATATCGCCATCTTTTTCATCTATTGCCGTTACACCTTCAAGAATTGCCTTATCTCCACCCTCTACTGAAACAGTAATAGAATCACTATTCATCTCTATAACAGGAAGTGTTCTGTCAGTGGAGATTGCATGTACTATACGGTAACCACCAAAAACAAAAGCTGAACAAATAAAAAACAAAACAACAAATATACGAGTTTTTCTGAGCATCTTTTCCTCCACTAACCCCGTAACGGATCTACCGCATATGACGGAACAGTCTGTCCTGTTATGATTCTATATGGGTTACTTTCTAACAATCTACTTGCATATTCCTGATCAAAGTTTTCGACCAGAAACTTCTGTATATCCCTAAGCCAAGGTGTTCTCTGTATAGGGCTATGAGCATCACTCGCAATACAATGAATCAATTCATAATTAAGTAAATCTACACACGCCTGTTGCGCATCCCTTCCGAATTTTCCGAAAACACTTCCTTTATTCATCTGAGTAAGACAACCCATCTCTATCCAATCATATACGTAACTCGGATCATATTGCACACAATAATACCTCTCTACATGCGCAATAACAGGAATCTTTCTCAAAACAATTATATCCATCAATCGATCTTCTATCCAGCCTGGATTAGCGTCAAAAGGCACCTCTATCAAATAATATTGCGTATGATTTAAGCCAATAAGTCTACCATCCAGTATTTTTTCCGACATGTCATCGGATGCCATAATCTCTTGTCCTTCAAGCAGTCTCAGCTTTAGGTGATTGCTGAGAAGCATTTCTTCTAAGCGGTCAATGCGTCTGGAAAACTCAGATGAATAATAATTTTCATAGCGACCCGTTTGATTCGCATGTGGTGTAGCGACTATTGTAGTAACACCACTGTTCAGTGCTAATTCGGCCATACCGATGGAATCTTCATAATCCTGAGCTCCATCATCAACCCCAGGAAGTATGTGCATATGTATGTCTAACATATTTTCCTTCCATTTACGTATCTTCTCTCATATAAATCAATGGACAAAGCTTATCCGTTATTGTCTTTTATCCTATTTAAAATAGCTAATTTACTTTTTACAACATCTAAAAATGAGTAAGGTCAATCAATATTACCATCTTTCAGCTATAGATTCAATGACTCTACGGTAAAATGCAACAAATTTTATAGCTTAACTTGATGTGGTTTTACGCTTAGATAAGAAATCACAGCATTTCAGAACGACTATGAAAAAGGTATTGAAAGAAGTTTTCAAAACTTTGTTAGCAATCCCTATTTCGTGAACTGTAACTATTAGAAAAAGAAATAGTATCGTTTTTGCGTCTATACTTGACAAGCGTCCCTCAAAAAGAATATTATATACAAAGAAGTATCTGAACTTTTCCAGTTCTATGTGTCCAAAAAATTTATAGAAAACACATTCTGATTATGAGAATACATATTTAATCAGGGGGGTAGTATGAAAAAGAAAGTATTTGCACTTACAATTGCAGCAATCATCACAGTTACATCAGCAGTTCCGTCTTTAGCAGCTACAAGCAGAAAAAGCCCGACCAATGTTACCATCACACCTACACCTACTGTTAAGGTCACAGCGACACCTACACCGAAAAAGCCTGGCAGATCTCCGAAAACCGGTGAGGTGGATTATATCCTCTACGGTGGACTCGGTGCAGCAGCATTTGCTTCCGTTGCTGTAATCAGCAAGAAGAAAAAAGATGAGGCAGATGCCTGATATCAGACAATCACAATAAGCTTTAAGCATAACAGAAGGGACATCCGTTATTTTCCAGATGTCCCTTCTTTTTGTTATGTCACCTCTCTTTTTCCGCCACAATAACCGTCAATGTAGCACTCTGTCCTCGTAATTCGTAATAGACTTCATATGTTCCAGGATGCGAAGTGTCTATTTCGCCTTCATAGTAAACTTCTTCCATAATAGAACGACCATCCGCATCTACTGCACTTTCTACATATAAGGAAGGATCAAAGTAATCTCCGACATTTTGATAAACAACACTATCTGTAAGAGCGATGGTCGCAGGCATTCCGGTAAGATTAAGTTCTGTTTTTGCAACAACCCGATCTTCGAATTCATTTTCCAATATAAAGGTACAATAGACGAGGGCAGAATTCTGCTTTGCCTTCTCTGTTTCAACCTGTACATACTTTCTTGCGTC
>OCTX012152015.1_pt1 | contig 19380 bp, 10 predicted proteins | sample 1539691 | NCBI WGS metagenome assembly OCTX01 (sample SAMN02144231, study PRJEB22623) | gut metagenome | biome: sheep rumen | host: Ovis aries | place: New Zealand
GAACGACTCAGTCTCGCGCCCGGCCGTTCCGTTGCCTACGGCGACCGCCTCAACATGGTATTTCGCGACGATCATCGCGACGGCCTTCGCCGCCTCAAGGGGATTCTGCTGCGGGAAGATTACTGTCTTGCCGAGATACTTGCCAGTAGAGTCAAGCATCGCGACCTTGCAGCCGGTGCGGATACCAGGGTCGATTGCGAGGACCGCCTTTTCGCCGAGCGGCGAGGCAAGAAGGAGATGGCGCAGGTTTTCAGCAAACACCTCGACGGCCGCGCGGTCTGCCTCGGCCTTCTTGTCTACCGTCACATCGATTTCGCACGACGGTGCGAGAAGCCGCCTGTAGGCGTCGTGAGCAGCAATCGCAAGCTGTTCGTCGCACGTCACGTTGCGACGCGCGCCGCGAGCAGTCGACACGATTTCGACAATGCGCTCGACTACAGGATCTTCATCAAGGACGAGCTTGACCCAAAGCACGCCTTCCTTCTGTCCGCGACGAATCGCGAGATAACGGTGCGAGGGAATCGTCGCGATCGGCTCCTCGAAGTCGTAGTACTGCTCGAACTTCGTCGGCTCTTTCGGCGCGGGGCTCGCGACTTCGCTCTTGACGCGTGAGCGGCGGGCAAATTCGCCGCGCACGAAACCACGCACGTCGGCATTGTCGGCAATTCGCTCCGCAATTATGTCGCGCGCGAACTGCAAGTCTTCGTCTGTCGGATCGCCGCCATTCCACTCGAGCGAGCGCCCTTCCCAGATTGCATCCGCGAGCGGTTCGTATCCCTTCTCCTTCGCGACCTGTGCACGAGTGCGGCGCTTCGGCTTGTAGGGCTGATAGATGTCTTCGAGGCGAGACTTCACAAAGCATCCGGCAATTGCAGCGCGAAGCTCGTCTGTAAGCTTGCCCTGCTCGTCGATTGACTTGAGGACTGTCTCCTTGCGGGCCTCGAGTTCGGTGTAGTATTCGAGTCGGTCCTTGATCTTTCCTATCGCGACTTCATCGAGGTTTCCGTGGGCTTCCTTGCGGTATCGTGCGATAAACGGAATCGTGTTTCCTTCGGCAAGAAGCTTTTCGACTGCGGAGATCTGGCGAGCGTTCGCACCGACCTCCGTTACCATTCGGTTTAGTATTTCAGCATTCATTGGAAATTGTATAAGTTTCTTTTTAAGAAAAATTTTTTAACGCAGAGACGCAGAGTAGCAGAGTTGTTAATTATGCGCTCCTTGCTTTTTCTGAAGTGATAAAAATTCGGCGTTGCTTGCGGACATGGATGTGTTGAGAATCAAGTGATCAAGGAATTCGACATTGAGCCGACGACAAATGTCTTTCAATTCGGTCGTAAGCAATAGATCTTCTTTGCTCGGCTCGAGACGCCCCGACGGATGGTTATGAGCGACAATGATAGAAGCAGCATCAACCTTAAAGGCGACAGACAGAACATCGAACGGCCTCACGGTCGCAGTGGACGCCGTTCCGAGAGATACAAGCATCGGCTCAGACAACATGCGGCGATCAGAATCAAGCGGAAGCACGAAGAAGCCTTCGCTCATTCCAGCAATAGAAACTGCCATGCGAAACACTCTCGCCGCGTCTGCGGCGGACGAAACCTTTGTTCCAACCATACGAACACGAAAGTCCGTTGCCGTCACCTGAAGTGCGAGATCGTGCGACATTTGCCACATGCCGATGTTGCCTCGGCATGGAATCGGTGTGTCAAACACGGCAATCTCGGACAAATCCCACCAATATGTATAACCCTCATCCCATGTCTCCGCTCCAGAGCGCTGGCGGCAAACGTAGTCGCATGTACCGACAATTCTACCTGGCCAGTCCTTGACATCGCTCCATGCAGGAACCCGTGTGAAGTCATCTTCAGACAACGATTTCGAAGCCCATTGAACAAAATTTCCAAATTCTTCACGGCAAAACGTCTTCGAGCATCCGATGGCACATCTCCCCTTCTCCGGCTCAGGCATCATACTACGGTTCTCTACGCGCTTGATTCCAAGCATGATGAGAACAGCATATGGCCCAGTGCATGTAAAAGCGGAGGTCAGCATTCCCAAACCATTCTTCGTTTGCGCAACTTATGTTACTCTAAAATACGACAGGGGGACCCATGCACATGTTATTTATGCTTTCTGAATAATACCGCAGAAGGCTTCCATCCTACAGCAATCGCATCAGCCTTTTCAAGCCACCTACGAATACGATTCTTGGGCGCAACGCTTTCACCCCAATACTCAACAAAGAGGGCATCATCCATGCTTTTGGCCGCCTTTAACATGTCGGCCTCCAAAAGTTTAACCGCACGCATAATATACAATCCGCCATTATCGTCATTGCTTGGATTTGCAACGCTACCTGCAGAAAACAAATCTCTTGCTTGATGACACAAAACACCATGATACGAAAGCAAGAACATTACGGCGTCATCGTATTTCTTTTTTGCACGGCCAGATTTCAATATCTTAGGACATAACAATAAAGCCTCGGCACGGTAACGAATCTTATCTGCATCTGAAAGATTGGTATACAATCGTATGTTCAATGGCAGCGTGTGTTCGTCATTTTCATCTCCCATCCACCAAAGTCGCTCGTTGGGATGTATCTTTCGCGCATATGCTCGCACATACTTCATCTTGTCATTTATACCCATCTTAGAAAAGTCGGAATACGATACGCCCATCAACTCAAAAAGCGACTTGCGGCCAGTCGCTCCTTTGGGCGGCAACTCCACCTCAAAACGCGGCACATGTGACGTCCGAACATGTATCACGCTCTTTTCGTAGTCACCCCAACGAACCTCGGGCTTGCCGCCCATCTTGCCGAACACAATGTAGATATACTTGACGCTTTGGACTCGCTGAGACTCTTGTATGCTGTTGGCTATGCTCTTCCAAGTATCTGCAAGCGTGAACTTGACCTCAACACCATATTCTCCAAGCGCGATATCAGGGAATGCTTGTGGCGGCGAGTCGAAATCCACACGCATTCCTTTTTCATCTTTTAGCAGATCGTCCAACACTTCACGAACCCGATTCTCAAATTGAAGCGATGTCTTAAAACCTGACTTTCGCGCTTCATGTGTCAAACTGCCACAGCAGACGTCAAGCAACCTCTCAAAATCAGATCTTTTCATTTTGAACCCTCTAATACTTTCTGAATCTCTCGCGCAATATACCATGCCAAGACAGGCGGAACTGCATTACCAATTTGTCGCTCCGTCTCACGAATCCCGCATGGAAATACAAATGTGTCTGGAAACGACTGAATACGCGCTGCCTCGCGCATTGACAACCGTCTCGCCAACTTATAATGAAACTGGATGTTGCCGTGGCATTCTGCGCGTATCGTGTAGCCCGGACGATCTTCTATCATCCTGCGGCTTCCCTGTTCGCCCGATGGCGCCGCCTCGCTCCAAATATGTGAAAATGCCTTATCGATAGGCATCTTTTCAAGGTCATGCAATGCTTCGCCGCATGTTATCGGATTACCAGAAAGAGGAGCTGGGGGAGTGAACAAAGGCACGTCCTTTCGCGTGCCAACAAAAATAACCCTCTCGCGTGTTTGAGGAACACCATACTCTTCTGCATGATAAACCTTATAAGTGACATTGTAGTCTAACGACTCAAAATCGGTAAGAATTGTCTTGAAGGAATGCTCGTGCTGTTTGAGCATTAGACTCCCAACGTTTTCGGCAAGAAATACTTTCGGACGGCAGCGTCTGACTGCTTCAACAATGTAGGAATATAGGCTACTCCGTTTACCTTTAATCCCTTTCATTTTTCCATTGATGGATATATCTTGGCAAGGGAATCCCCCTATGATTACATCTACATCAGTTGGAATTTCATCAATTTTCTCTTTAATGTCTCCACATACAACATGAGAACCAAGGTTGCGCACATAGGTTTTGCAGGCATTCGGATTCAGTTCGTTTGCCCATACGATATCAAACTTATTGCGTCTAAATTTTTTCCCAAGAAAATCAAACCCGCCTATAAAGCCCAAATCCAAACCGCCACATCCAGCGAAAAGCGATGCTACTCGATAACTTCCAAGCTCTGCTCTCGCGTATCTCATAATAGATTCTGGCATTAACAAATTGAATAATTCACACTGCACAGCTGCTTCGCCGATGCTAAGCTTTGTAGCGGAAATCTTGGCGAGATCGGAAGGAAGATACACCGCAAGCGGCGCGAACTCACCGTCAGCCTTAAATTGCTCAATGGCCTTCTTTACCTTTGCAGAGCGCCTGCCGAAGTCTGCCGTACGTGCAACCACGATTGGGTTTTCGAGCCGAGAGCCATACTCCTGGAACTTAGTCTTAAAAACGTAATACGCCTTATTCTTCGACGGACCGAGCTTTGCATACGTTGGATTTATCGAAAGGAACTCCTTGCGCGTCATCTTGCCGACGAACTCCGCCTCGAACACATGCCGAGTGCCTTTCATGTCTGCATAAAGCCACAGCTCCTTAACATGCTGCAAGTTGAGGGTTGTGCACGTCGAATTCTTTGCGTCCTTTGTGTTCTTTGTGGCTAAATCCTCTTCTCTCACAGGATAATTGTAAATACCATGCCGCTTAATCCATGCGAGCTGCTTCGCTTTGTATGTGCCAACTATAACGGCATCCGTTGACTCCTTAACTTGAGACTTCTTTGGAGTCACCTTGTGTGCCTTCTTCTTTAAAAGTCGTTCTGCCATTGTTGCATCCAAATTGACTTTCTGAATACAATATATTATAACAAATTATCCACGTTGGGTTTGCCACATCTCCGCATAATACCCTCTCTGGGTTCTGCTTCGGGAGGGATTGTCAGCGGCGCGAGCGGCGCGTCGTCGCCGGGAAGAGATTTCCATGCGGCGGAATAAATCGGGAGTCCTTGTTCGCGGAACATCGTCTCGAACTCGGTCCACACTTCCTTCGGGCGCGGCATCGGCTCTACGCGCTCGAAACGCTGGTCTGACGCGAAGCCCTCGCACACTTCGTCGAAATACTCCTTGTGGTCTGTCGCGAACTCGAGCTTGCCGCCGATCTCGAGGCGCTTCCAGAGCGCGGTGCGGAAAAGCGGCCCGAAAAGCCGGTGCGAATGGTGCTTCTTCTTCGGCCACGGATCGGGGAAGAACACGTAGACCGTGCGCGCGTGGTGCGCGGGCAGGAGATAGTGGAACGTGTAAAGCGCCTCAAGCCGCAGCACCTTTGCGTTGGCGAGATTCGCCCTGCGGCACTTGCCGTCGAATAGCCGCACGCGCTCGAGCATTCGCTCGATGCCGAGGAAGTTGCAGTCGGGGTTCTCCGCTGCGCGGCGCGTCAGGAACTGGCCCTTGCCGCAGCCAACCTCGATTTCAAGCGGACGCGAGAGGTCGATTTCAAGCGGCTTGCAAGGATCCGTTACGCGGATTATGTGCGCCCCTGGCGCTTCGCCAATCAATTCGCGGTGCATAGCTTGGCGAAGAAGAGAATGTAGACGATCCAGTTGATCGCGAGCGAATAGAGGTTCGCAACGAAATCGTCGACGACGATGCCACGCCCTCCTGGGATCGACTGGAGCCCGCGGCACGGCCACGGCTTGATGATATCGACTGCGCGGACGATGCAGAAGAAGACGATCATCGTCCACCACGGAAGCTCAAGGAGCGGAATTCCAACGAAGGCGATCGGATAGAGCATCCACTCGTCTGCAACTATGCGCCCGTCGTCCTTTATCCCAAACGCTTTCTCCGCAACGTCGCAGAAAGGAATCGCAAGGAGCGTGAAGCCGAGGCAGACGGGCATCTGGAGCCAAAGCGGAAGCACCGAGACGGCGTAGGCGAGTGCCACTCCCGGGATTGAGCCGAAGGTCCCAGGAGCAAACGGAGCGAAGAGCCCTATCCCGAACCCCGACGCCACGAAAATGCAAAACTTCTTCATTGGCGTATATTATACCAAATCGGGGCTCGACGGCTAACTCACTTGGAGGATTTCGCCGTCGCAAGTCCGTAGACCGCGGTGACGAGCGCGATCGCGATGGCGACGACGTAGGCAGTCGTCCACGGAGTAGGCGAAGACGACTTGAGAATCGTGTCGAAGATGAAGTTCGAGGCGAAGACGCCGACACCTGCGAGAATGAGGTTCACGAGCCCCTGCGCCTGGTTGCGCAGCTCGGGCGGCGCGACTTCGTCGACGAACATCTGCGCGCCAACTACGAGAAGTCCGAAGATGAGACCGTGCACGACGATTCCGCAGAAGTCAAGCGCGGCAAAGCCGTATGCGGAGGAAACCGCGAAGAAGATATTGCGTAGCGCGAGGACGGCTAGTGCAAGGACGATGGAGCGCCTGTAGCCGATGCGGCGGAAAATCAGCGGGACGAGAAGCATGAAGAATATCTCTCCCGCCTGCCCGATGTTCATCGTCGTAGTGAGATACTGGTAGCCGGATTCCTTCAGATACGCAGCACAGTATACGTTGTACCACTGGAAAGGAATCATCGCGAGAAGGAGCATGATCGCAAACGAACGAAACGACTTGTCGCGCAACAGCACGAGCGCGCCTAGCCCAAGCGCATCGCCCACCGATATACGAGTTCCCTTCGCCTGCGGCGGCGTCTTCGGGAGGGCGAACGAGAAAAGCCCTGCGGCAACGGCAACAGCAGCGCCGCCAGCGAATATCCACGGCGACGAGTCAAAACTCTTGAAGCCGCCTGCCGCGGCGCCAAGCGAGAACACGCACGAGGCAATCCAGCCAAGCGTTCCAAATATGCGGATGCGGGGAAATGCGTCCTTGCTCGCATGAGCCATCGCTATCGTCGCCGTAAGCGCCCATGTCGGCATGTAGAAAAGCATCGAGGTGAGAAGCACCACGAAGAGGAGCGCGGGCGATGTGACGAAGAACGCACCCGCGAGCAGCGCCGCAGACGCAAAGTAGCAGATCGCAAGAACCCTCTCCGCGTTGAGGCGGCGGTCTGCGAACATGCCGACGAGAGGAGACGCAAAAGTGCCGATGCCCATTATTAGTCCGCACCAGAGAGTCCAGTTCTCTCCACCCTGCAGCGACTTGACGTAGGGGAGCATTGGCACAAACCACACGGGCATGGCCATGTACTCGAGAAACATCATCGTCGCGAGGACGACCGTTCGCCTGTTGATGCCGTCGCTCATAATGCGCTTCCAGTAGCCGCTTCAACCTCGGCCTTTGTGTCGCGGTAGAACACGGCCTTTCCTATCGCAACGTAGATGCTGACAAAGGCGAACATCACAACCGACACAAAGATCGATCCGCACACCACGAGAAGCGAGACAATGTCCGGCGAGACCTCCTCGCCCGCCTGCAATCCGGCCCTGGATGCGCCCATGATGCCCGATGCGACGATAATAGGGAGGACTGCAAGGAGGAACCAGCCAAAGTAGGAAAGTCCGAGGATGACAAAATTCCACTTGCGTCCGTCCATAAGCTCGCTGCTCCGCTTAATGCAGGCGTTCGCACTCATCTCTGGATTCTCGGCCTTCACGTACCACGCAAGGGCGTAGCGGAAGCACGCGATAATACCAGGTATGATCAAGAGCAACGCCCAAAGCACGATCTTGATGATCATCAGTATCGTCAGCCAAAACATCTCAAGCGGTCTTGCAAAGCCGCCGAACGCGCCGGAGAACCATCCGTGAGAATCGTTCTTTATGCACTTGAGAAGTGTCACGCACATGCCGAATGAGATGATTCCCTGGAAAATATACTGGACAAACATCGAAAAGCCGCTTGCGAACGTCATCCTCAGAGCTTCGTGGCCTGAAGCGACGGCAAGATCAACGCCCGAGCGCTTAGCCGCGAGTTGCGCCTCCCTGAACGACTCCCATGTCTGGATTCCAGCAACCTCGAAGAGGTATTCAAGCCCGAACAATACTGCGACCATTATTGCGCAAAGCACGACGCCATTGAGCAGTATCTTCCATCCCCATTTCGAACCAGTCAGGATGTTCCAGGCGTCCTGTCGAATTTCACTGCATGATCTCATTCCAACATTCCTTTCTGATTAAATCTTACGCCAACGCCGCGAGCACTTCGGGCAGAAGCTGTTTCTTGCGAGAGAGAACGCCGGGCATCAGGAGAACGCCCGACTCCGCGCGGCGATATGGAAGCGCACGCCTAACGGCTTCATCGCCCTTGAAGAGAAGCTCGGAGTTGCCGCGCACCGGATCAGTCACCATAAGCGCCGCAAAGTCGAGCCCGTTGCTCTTCATCGCCTTCTCGAGCGCAGCGGCGAGTTCCGCCATGTGGCGGTGGAAGACAGCGAGATGCGACTCCTCTATCTGGGCGAGAACGAACTTGCGGCCACCCTCGGTGTAGAGCTTCGCGTCGGCAGCCACGGCTTCGTCGGCGGACATCGAAGTGAGCGGCGATGCGACGGACATGAGCCCTTCCATTATCGACGCGGCGGATTCGCCGCAGAGCTTCTCAAGCCATGCACACATCGCGCGGTCGTCGTCGGTCGTCGTGGGCGACTGGAAGAGGAGCGTGTCGGAAACGATTCCCGCGATAAGGACTCCAGCGACTTCCTTCGTCGGCCGCTCGCCAGCGCCGCGGAACATCCGCGCGACGAGCGTACAAGTCGAGCCCACGACGTCGGCCGTGTACTTTATCGGATCCTTCGTCGCGGCGAACGAAATCCTGTGATGGTCGACGACTTCCACTACTGGAATTTCCTCGAGTCCCGGAATGCCCTGGTCGGTCTCGTTGTGGTCAACGAGAATCATTCTCGTGGGCGGCGGTTCTGCGAACGCGCGCTTTAGGACGGTGCCGACGAGAACACCTTTGTCATCTACGACTGGGAAGTGGTTGTGCGCGTTGCGAACGGCGGCAGAGCGTATGTCGTGGACGCGGTCGTTTTCAGAGAGAACCTGGCTGCACTGGTGAAGCGGTGCCTTACCAACTGGAATCGAGAGATCGGCCTTTTCGATGAAGAGCGAGAGAAGCTTCGCGGGTGAGAGCATCCCGACGAACTTTCCTGCCGCGTCCTTCACAGGAAGCGACGATTCGCCAGACTTCTCAAGCGCTCTTAGCGCGTCGACAAGCGACATGTCAGCTTCGATCATCGGAACTGACGCGTCAACGAGATCCTTGACGCGCACGTAGACGTCGCGCTTCGGCCGAACGCCCTTAAGATGGAAGTGTTCGAACACCCACTTTGCGCGCGGCGGAAGTCGCCCCGCGCATATCGCCTCGACGTCGCTCATCCCGGTACGCCGCCTCAGGTCGGCAAGCGCATACGCGCTCATGACCGAGTCGACGTCCGGATTCCTGTGTCCGCATACGAAAGTCTTCATTCAGCTGTCTCTATTGCGTTTCTTCCCGCGCATTATATCAAAAATTGCAGGGCCGCAATTGCAACTGCCGTGAGATGCCGTTGCGGCCTCACTCGATCTTAAGGCGGAAGAAACGCCAGTCTCCGGACGGGAAGACGATGGGCTCGGACACGGACTTGCGCATCAGGTTCGTCCCCGTGGGATCGCCCTGGAGCACACTCCACATATCCATATGGAGCGTTCCGTTAAGCGTTCCTTCGTAGTCCTTGCCATCGACATCGAGATCGCCTGTCAGCGTCACCGTGCCGTCAGGAGCGACCGAAATCGACGATATCGCAAGGTCGATGTCGGGATTCGCCTGCGGCGCGATGTTGACAAGATAGCAGGATGTCAGGTCGTCTGCCGTGCCGTCGAACGCGGATATCGACGCCGCGCCGCCCGGCTGCTCGGAGAGCTCGTGGAGCCACCAGCCGACCTCTGGCGTGGCTTTGACTGCCGCAACCACCATGTCGGACGCAGTCGCGTCGGTCGGGAGCGTGAAGGACGGCTTCCACTGCGTGATGGCCGTCACCGTATCGCCGAACTCTAGCGCAATGAGCGACGCGCCCGCGCCGTCCGTCGCCTCGAAGCCGGTCCAGCTTGTCTCGAAGTGGAGCGTCTGGACGACGGCCCCGCCTGCGTCGCGCAGGACGAAGTCGACCTTGTTGTTGGTGATCTTGCCCGAAGGCCACCAGTCGGCCTGGTCGAAGCGATAGGTCGCGCCTGGCGCGAGGGGCAGCGCGTTCGTCTCGCAGGTGAACGACATCTTCGGCGTCGTGTCGCCGGTCTTCGTCGCGGCCATCGAGATGCCGGCGAGTTCGAGCGTCACGGAGTCGGAAGTGTTCGTCACGACAACATACTCGCCCTCATCGCCACCTCCCGGCGGGACGGACATCACCTCGCAAACACGCAGGTATGTCGCCACGTCGGACGGCGGCGCGAGCGAAAGCGCCTCGACATTCGCGCCGTCCTTGAGAGTCAGCGCATGGACTGCCGGATTGAACGTCGCGTTGCCGACGACCATCACCGCGCCAAGCGCCGTCAAGTCGGACTGGGACTTCGAGGCGACCCACGCCTTGCGGTTTGTTGTGACGATCAGCGCACCCTCCGCGTCAATCACAGTTCCGGGCGCAAAAGTGTATTCAACCGCACCCGAAAGCTTCCAGCCGCTCATGTCGACCGCAACATTGTTAGCGTTGGAGATCGTCAGCACCGTTTCGGACGAGGCGTCGAACAGCCCTTCCGCATCGGTGTTCAGCACGGAGAATCCAGCCTTGAGGTTGGCGGTAGGCGCCTGCGATTCGGGAATGCCGGCGTTCTTGGCAGCCGCATATCCAACTTCCCAAGCCGTGTTCGTGATGCTGTGCGTGTTGAAGAGATGCACGCGACGCGGGACGATGTAGTTGTCCCAGAGGTCGTCCATGCCCTTGTCGGCGACGGCGGTTCCGTTCTTGTCCCAGTCGAACGCACTCTGGGGCCAGCACCAGACCGGCGTCCCGGTACCGTGGTTCCACTTCATGACGTCGAGACGATAGTCGGCGCTCTCGGCCGCGGAAACGGCCTCGGCCCAGACCCAGAATGGCGTATCCGCCTTGGCCGTGCCGGGCTCCTTGAGGATCTCGTCCATAAGCGTCCTGAGGCGCCTGAGGTACATCCGGCGGAAGCGCGCGTTCTGCCAGATCACGTCGAAGGCGCGGTTGTTGCGGTCGGTGCCAAAGGCCGAACCGCCATCGGCGAGATGGGCGCGGACACGGTTGCCGCCGTAGAACGGGTGGCTCTTGAACCAGTCGGCGTCGGCGAGGATACCGATCTTGGGATGCCCGTCGAGGTCGTCCTTGTAGTACTGCCCCCACGAGTCGTTCAGGTCGTAGGCAAGCGGCATCCAGGTGCCGGTGCCGTTCACGTCGTAGTAGGCGGAGAGGTTCGCCCACACGTCGTCAGTCTCCGTCGTAATCTTCGTGACGGCGAGGTAGTTGAACCATGCCGGCAGGTCGAAACGCTCGACGACCTTGCGCGTGAGCGTCGCATCGTCGAGACCTGTCGCGTTGTCGGCATCCGTCACCTGGGAGCCCTTGATGTAGTTGCAGAACTCGTTCAGAACCGAAAGGTCGCCCTCGTTGCCATCTTCTGGCGTCTTCTTCTCGATGCCGCCGGCGTAGGTCTTGTTCGCGAACGTGCCGACGTTCTTGAAGGAGTAGCCCTTCGGGTCGAGGCCGTACCCGTCCTCGATGAGCTCGTCCGTGAAGCGGCTGGAGTGGAACGCCAGCTGGTAGAACTCGCCGTTGCGCTGGAGGCGGACCGGGTAGTCGAACGGCACGAGGCAGCCGGCCATCCGGAGCACCTTGAAGGAGAGCGCCTGGCGGATGCGCGCCGGGTCTGGCCATTCGGCGATAAACGAGGTCTTGCGCGTCTCGATCTCTACGCCATCGAACGGATCGGTGCACGTGAGCGGCTGGCTCTTGTTGAACCTAAGTCCGTGCGACTTCTTGTTCCAGCCAGCAGATGTGTTGCCGCGAAGGTCTATGCGGACGTTGTCGTAGTAGAGCCCAGTCTGGCCGTCGTAGACGCCGCAACGAGCGTTGTAGGGGACCAGAGAAAGGTTCTGGTTGGCGGCATCGACGTCCATCTGCGCGAGATGGTTCACGGGATCGACGAACAGGTGGAATGTCTGGAGATTCTCGGAGACTTGCTCGGCCGTCGGCTCGACGATCGTACCATAATACTGGTAGGCATTGTCAGGATCGCAGAATGACGGCGTGCGCCAGATACGCCCTTCCGCGTCCTCAACCACGGCCGCCCACCGGAGCAGATGCCCTGCGGCGGGAAACGCAGAAGACGGAATCGTATCTGTGTAGACCTGTCCCGCACCCTTCGCGTCGTAAGCACCGAGCGTCATTGGAACGGCGTTCGTGACCTCGACGCCAAAGTCGGCACGATAGATAAGATGCACAGATACGATCTCGTCGCCCGGCAAGTTGGAAAGCGGGTTAACGGCGAGCGAAACGGCGTAGTCCTGGCCGTTCGTCGCCTGCGCGAACGCGCTCCAGTCGGAGAGGTCGTGCTTCACGCCGTAGAGCGGACCGGCGTTAGGACCGTATGGAACGGCATCGGTCAGATCGTTCGCTGCAAGCGGAGTCGGCGTCTCCACTATGTAGCGCATGGTCGCGGAGGCCGGAGGAATCACGATTTCGTCAATGACCGTGTCCGTAACCGTGGCCGTCGCGACGATGTCGCAGGAGCCGTCCGTTTCGGCGGTCGGCTGCACAACCCACTCAAGCGTATGCGCCGTAGGCGTCGAAGAAGCCGCAACTGCGATGTCGGCACCAACCGTGACGTTTGTCCCGTCCAGCATAAGCGCGACGGATGTCGTGGCGCTTGGCGAGCAGGTCGTCCCGAAATTGACATTCGTTGTGCCCGCTGGCAGTTCAATCTCCGCAGACCCGGCAATCGCAACGGGGCCGGTCCAGGCAGAAATCTGCGCAACTTCCGCCGCGGAGAGCGCACGGGCGAAGACTTGCGGACGAACCTCAACGCCTGCGAAAATTGCAGACGCCTCAGCAGGCGCAACAGTTTCCGTACCCGTGATGGAATCAGCCGTGTCGACGACAGCAGCACCATCAAGGAAAACCGCATAACGTGAACCTGCGTTGCGTCCCATGACGAGCGCGGCATGGTGCCACGCGCCATTGAAAAGACCGCCGGCCGCTGATTTCGCGGCACTTCCGCCGCGGCCAGCGACAAGCGCACCATCAGAATCGAGCCAGAGCGCAACCGCGCCAGACTCCGCCGAGTTCGCGCTTTGCGCGTCGAAGAGCGAAACGTATCCGCCCGCCGCGGGCGCGGCGGATGCAGGCGCGAAGAACCAAAGCGAAACAGTCACCGCATCGGCAGATGCGAGTTCGTTCGTCGCATAGGCAGCAACAAGCCAGTTGCCGTCACCGACACCATCGGCATTCGAGAAGTCAAGCGCATCGAGGCGCGCGACATTGTTCGAGTCGGTTGCAGTGGCGAGCACCGCAACGGATTCGTCGATTTCGTATGTGCCGTCAGGAATCGCCGTTGCGGCCTCGTCGCCGGCAAGCGGCTCGCGCCATGCAAGCGCTTCGGCAGAAGTCCAAGACTGAGTCCGCTCGAGCACATTCGATGTCGAGACTACAATCCGCTCCACGTAGTTCGTGCGTCCTGCTGAGTCCGGCCCTGGCACGAAAGCGTAGCCCTTCGGCAGGTCGACCGGAATTATGAAGCGGTCAACTACGACGCCCGAGCCGGACGTGTAGTCGTAGAGCTGGATCATCGGATAGCGCTTCGGATTCACCTTTGACGGCAGGACGATTATCGAACCACCGCCTTGCGTCTCGTACTCCTTCACGATCAATCCAAGTCCATCGACCTCCTCGTCGTTGTCGTATTCATCGCTCGTGTAGATGAGAACCCTTTCGCCTGGCCCAACCGTGCGCGACGGCAACATGGAGGGACCGTCATTCTTCGGGTTTGCCGGACTGTAGGGCTTGTCCTTGACCTTCTTGCCGCGGTGCGTCCGCACAATCTGGTAGTTAGCGAGATCGACGGACTCCGTGGCGGATGTGTTCTCGAGTTCGATCCAGCCCGAGACCTTTCCGTTTGGATCAAGCTGGTCGATGACCTCGCCCGTCGTCGGATGGACCGCGGCTGGCTGCGGGCATATCTCCGATATCCTCAGCTGCGCCGAAGCTGACGCGGCAACGAGGAGCGGGAAAATCGCAAGTGCTTGTTTCATTGGTTCCCCCTTTCATTACCAGATCAACAGCATAGTGCTGCGTGACTGCGCGCGCTCGCCCTGCATGAAGTTTTCGTCCTTCACGGCGGCAGTCTCCGCAGCAAGCCACGCCTCCGAACTCACGACCCTGCGCAACCGAATTTCATCCATCGCACCTGTGAGACCCGCCTGCCCGGACTGGTAGACGTTGCCGAAGACAAACGGCGTGTCTCCCGAGCCGATGAAGTGTCCGGTATACGCCCTAACGACTCCGTTGCGCGACATTTTGTAAGTCTGACTCGCCGAGTTGTCGAAGGAAACGGAAAGAAAGCCCCATTCGTTCGTGGAAGGCGACGTGAAGCTTGGTCTAGGTTCAGGGGTGCCGCCTGAATTGAGGCCTTTAGAATAGTATGTTTCTGTGTTGTCGGTCACGGTTTCCTTGCGGAATAGCCAACCAGTGACGTCGGTCGCGGATGGCGACGAGCCGGCTATGTATTCTGCGCGATTGGTTGCGCCAAGTGCATCATGCCACACCCAGAACGAGGCGGTAAAGAGCGTCGGCGAATCAAGATACGGATCGGGCATCGGCATGGTAATCCGGCCGACGTTCGTCCTGACGTCGACAATCGTCCGCGCCGCGCCAATGGCGCCGTCTGCATTTGCCTTTGTGGACGAACTGCACGTTCCTCCAAGCGCCGAACCGTACACGGTCGAATTGGCGACGGAAACGGCGCCGTTCGCCGTTTCGCCAAGGTGCCACACAGCGACATACCCGGCCTCGTGCCAGAGGTCGCAGGCAAGGTTCGGTGCGACATACCCATCCTTGCCCCAGGCGCATGCAACAACCGCGTTCGTGTAGAGCGCGTCCATGCCAACCCAGACCAGACCGCCTTCGGCGCTCCATGTGTCGACTTCATGCGGAAGCAGGTTGCCGTCCTGGAAGAATGCGAGATTCGAAGAATCGGCAATTGCGGCCACAAGGGTGGCCGGAAGGCGCACGAGGACGGGGAAATGCGCAAGCGAATTGGCTTGCGCAAGCGAGGAGCCAGCGGCGGTAAACGTCGTCGAGTTCGGGAATCCCGAAAGGATAGGCTCCTCCCAGTCGGAAATCGTCGCCGTTGCCGTCGAGCCGACAAACAGATGCGCAGCTCCGTCGGCAGCGATTCCAAGCGTCGTGTCGGACGTGGCGAGCGAGACAACGGGCGTCACAGTGAAAGACGCCGACGACTCGCCGGCGGGAATCGCGACGACATGCGGCACTTCGCGGAAGTTCGCAAACTCGCTTGCAGTACCCGAAAATGCAAGCGGCACAGTCAGCGCGCCGTCCGTTCCGGTACGCGAGACGGTGTATGTAAGCGAGCCGCCGTTTTCGGACGTAGACGCGTTGTCCACCGAGACATTTACCGCGCCGAAGAAGAAGGTGCCAACCCCGGCCTTGGTGACGACTTCGTTCTCGCTGTTGCTCCCGCGGATGGCGAACGTGTACGTCTTGTTCTGCGGGAGCCCCGTTGCGCCGGAAGAGAGGTCGAATGTCATCGTGTAGGGCGTCTCGTCGGCATCGCCCTGCACCTCGCCGGACGTAAGCGGATAGACATGCTCTGTCGTGCCGTCGGTCTCAATGAAGACGGCCGAGAGCGCGCCACGCCCTTCCGAAAGCCGTCCCGTGAAGACGAGCGACGTGCCGGACTTCTCGATCGTAGGAGCCGTATTGAATTGCGGCTCGGTATCGGATGCGGGATGTCCTTCGAGCAAGGCAAGCAGAACCGTTCGATTGCCGTTGCCGCCAGTCCACTTCGCGAACACCCTTTCGTTGTCCGTGTCCGTGTAGTCGGCAATCGTTCCGCCCGTGGCGGCCATGGCCGTCACCCAGCCATTGGTGTAGTCCTCATAGAGATAGCACGTAATCGTGCGCGTCGACGAAGAATCCGTCTGGACAGCGTTGTTGGCATCGTATCGGTCATCGAGGAAAAGAGCCGGAAGCGAACTGGGGGCTTCACCGTAAAAAGTGATTGTCTGAAGCCTGTTGAGTCCGCGGAATGGGCTTTTGTCATGAACAGACGAATCATAATTGCCTCCAACATTGTCAATCTTCGTCAACTTGGAGCCGACGACGACGTTTGTAATGTCGGGAAGCCAGTTGAACGCGGACGCATGGATTTCTTCCACCCCAAGCATCTCAAGGTCGCCGCCAAGCAGCATGACGTTCGCCTGGTCCCACTTCGTATGATGAGCGAAGGCGCCATGTCCGACCTTCTTGAGCGACGGCGGGAGCTGGGGCACGAACTCTGTGTTCTTGAAACACTGGTTGAACGCAGATGGCCCAACCTCCTCCAGATGCGAAGAAAGGAGGATCTTCGTAAACCCCTGGCAATACATGAATGCACCGGCGCCGATGTTTGTTACGGACGTGAGATCGAGACCACTCGCCGGGGCATAGACGTTCTTCGTATTGCAGAACGCCCAGGGACAAACCTCGACGATCGTCCAGGGGTCTGTTTCGCCTGCAAGCGTGATCGGCATGGAAAAGTCGAGCAACCAAGCTTTGTCACTTCCGGTCACGGGATAGTCCTTGGCAAAGGATGTCGCCGTCATTGCCTTGTTGCCAAGACGCAACGTCCGCGCCTCTGCATCAAGCACAACGACTTTCAACGTTGCAGTTCCATCCGTCATTGTCGTGCTGGCCCCTTGCGTGCCGCTCGAAAGCGTCCAGGACGCATACACCTCATGCATGGCTGCAGCACATACGACAACGGCCGCAATCACGGCGCGACTTGCTCTTCTGCTATTCATGGATGCTCACCTTTCATCATTTATCAACAATGTCCGTTTGCTGTTAACACCTGCCAAAATCCCATACACTCAATCCACCACTCTACCAGACAAGGATCATCGAGCGCTTGGCGCGACCAACGATGGTGACCTTGACACCGGTAGGAGCGTCGCCCTCGTTCTCCGGTGCGGCAAGTGTCGAGGGCCAGCCATAGGTCCACGAGAGCGTTACGTTCTCCGGGAGTTCGCCGGCGAAGCGGACGTGCGTCGTGTCGATGCCGCTGCGCCATTCGACAAGCTGCACGGCATGAGTGCCGGCGGCAGTGAACGCGGGGCTTTCCGGATCGATGGCGATCACGTAGCCGCCCTCTCCAGTGCCGAGCATGCCGCCGAACTTCTCGGAGGAGCTGTATTCGGCGTAGAGCGGCGCAGCTGACCAACCGTTACGCGGCACGGAGAAGAGGAACGTCGTGTCCGCGTTCTGGAGGTTCTTTTCGTCAGTCGAATCGTTGCGGAACGACTGGGTGGCCGTGAGGCGCGGCGCCGCGCCCGAGAAGACGTACCATTCGTTCGTGGTGGCGTCCCAGTTGTAGTCCGTGCGGAAGAACGTTCCCGAAACAGTGCCGTCGTCGAGGCGGATGCCGCCGTCCTTCGTGCAGTTTCCGACGCGGCTCCCGAACGACGAGCCGCCCTCGACGACGAGCCAGACGTTGCTGCCGATGAGGTTCAGCCCGCCGGAGCCCATCGTCGCGGACGCGCCGTCCTTCAGGACGAGCGAGGCGTTCGCCGTCGACGTGTTGCCGAACTCGATGCCGTTGCTTTCGGCGAACGTCATCGCCGAGAACGTCCACGAGCTGTTCGACAGGTTGCCGCCGCCGCCGAAGTTGCCGCTCAGGCGGGACGTCGCCGCGTCCTCGCCGACGAACGTGAGGTCGATGCCGGTCTTGGCCATGGAGCAGCTGTTGATGGCATAGCTCCCCGGCACGTCGATTGTCGCGACGGTGTTGTTGTTGAAGACGACCGTCACGCCGGTGCCGTTCGGGTAGTCTTGGCGGTCCGCCTGGTTGCACGCCCAGTGCGCGGCGTTCGTCCACGAGCCGTCCCAGTCGTCGTCCACGGCCTGCCAGGTGTAGGTGGCGGTGTCGCCAGTCTTGAAATTGCCGCTCTGCGTCGTGACCCAGGGCTCGCCGGCCGGTTCGCCGGCCGCCGTGACGCACTGGTTGGAGAAGCTCGCCTGCCAGTAGATCGTCGTGTTCCAGCTTTCGCTCGAATGGCTGGTGTTGAAGGCCGTGGAGGCGGAGGATCCGTCGAAGGTACTGACGGTCGTCCAGTCGCCCCATTCGCCGCTGCCTTCTTTCCAACGAACAGAAACGATCGTCCTGCCGGCGCCGACCTGCGCCAGACTGCCGGAAAGGTTCACGGTGCGCTGTGCGTTATTGGCGGAAACCGTGCTTGCGACGGAATGTTCGGGAAGTGTCGTAAACGAGCCGACCTGCGTGGCGACCGCGACGCCTGCCGAGTTGCGCGCCTCAAGGCACCAGTAATACGTCGTTGCAACAGTGAGGTTCGAGATCGCAAGCGAGAACGGTTCGCCCGCAGTGACTGGCATCGCGTCCTGCGCGTTCATGCGCGAGACATTCGCGGAGGTGCCAACGAGCGCGTAGACAACGCAATTCGTAATCGGGTCCTCGCCCGCGCCCGCCGTGCCGAACGATGTCACAGTACCGGAGACGCGCGCGAAAACGCCGTCCGCCGCCAGCGAGACAGTGCCGAGAACCGGAATCGTCGGATCGCCCGGAACGACGCCGGAGTATTCGGGGATGTAGATTGGGACGATTTCGTCAGAAAGCCCCTGCGCGTTGCCGTTGTCCGCCATCGCGCGCAGATAGATCGTCTTCTGGTCAACGGGAACCGTGATTTCGAACGTTCCCGTGCCGACCGCGTCCTGCGCGACCTTGACCGAGTGCGTGAGCGAGTTCGCGGCATAACCCCACTTGATGTAGACGTCGGCATCATTCGCGCCTTCGCCAGCCCACGCCACGCGCCAGGTGCCGGTGATCCTGAGGTCGCCCGCGTAGGTCGCGCCCGTGAGGGAGACGACGGGCTCGGCCGAGCCGGCGCCCGTGCCCTGCACGGTGTAGCGCACGATCACGACGCCGTTGCCGCCGTTCGCGCCCTCGTAGAAGCCGGAGACATCCGAGCCGCCGCCGCCGCCGCCGCCGAGGCCGTTCTGGCCGGCGGCCGCGGCCGGGCCGAACGACGGGTTCGTCGCGCCGCTCGGGACGGCCATGCCGCCCGTGCCGCCGCCGCCGTCGCCGCCGCCGCCGGGCGAGCCCATGTTGGCGGCGCTGCCGGCCTGGACGCCGCCGCCGCCGCCGCCGCCCGCGTACCACGTGGGCGTGCCGGAGATGTCGGTGAGGAAGCCCTGGCCGCCGGAGCCGCCGGAGGGCGGGCTGTCGAGCGAGCCGTCGCTGCCCGGGCGGCCCGCGCCGCCGCCGCCGCCGCCGGTGGAGTTGTTGCCGTTCACGCCGCGGATGCCGCCGGCGTTGCCCTGGCCGGC
>OCTX011962154.1_pt1 | contig 19355 bp, 14 predicted proteins | sample 1539691 | NCBI WGS metagenome assembly OCTX01 (sample SAMN02144231, study PRJEB22623) | gut metagenome | biome: sheep rumen | host: Ovis aries | place: New Zealand
GACAAGACCGGCCGGGGCAGGATTGCGGCGTGGTCGGATGTGTACCTGAAAATTCAATGAGGGGCTATGGAAGAGATCAATTATCAGGAAGAGTATGAGAAGGAGCGCGTCAAGTCGGCGTATCTTGCGGACCGCGTCGCACAGCTGGAGGACCAGGTGGACGACCTGGAGTTCAAGCTGAACCGGATCAAGAACAATCCGCTCTGGAAGGCTTCGGGTCCGGCGAGGAGCGCGTATCACTTTGTGCAGCGTCAGGTGGACCGGGTCCGCAATCAGGGCGATGCCAGGGGTGTCGTGAAGAAAATCCAGTATAAGATCCGGGAGAAGCAGGCGGTGAAGGGCTACGGAACCGCAAGCTTTCCGGACGAGGCGGAGCGCGCCCGGCAGATGCAGGAGAGCGCCTCGTTCAGGCGGCAGGTGCTCATCTCGATTCTGGTGCCGCTCTATAACACGCCGAAGAATTACTTAAAGGACATGATTGACTCCGTGGTGAATCAGACTTATCCCAACTGGCAGCTGTGCCTGGCGGACGGGTCGGACGCGGAGCACGCCTATGTGCACGATATCGTCGAGGAGTACCGCAGCCGGGATGATAATCTGAGAGAGCGGATCGTCTACACGAAGCTGGAGAAAAACGGCGGTATTTCGGCGAACACCAACGCATGTCTGGCCATTTCCACCGGCGAGTTCATCGCGCCTTTCGATCACGATGATTACCTGCATCCTTCCGTTCTGTATGAGTACGTGAAGGTCATCAACGAGCAGGACGCGGACTATCTGTACTGCGACGAGACGACCTTCCGCGACACGGATCTGAACAAGTTTGTGACCATCCATTTCAAGCCGGACTACGCGATCGACAATCTGCGGGCCAACAATTACATCTGCCACCTGTCGTGTTTTGCCCGGACGCTTCTGGAGGGAGAGGACCTGTACCGGTCCGAGTTTGACGGCAGCCAGGACCACGACATGATTCTGCGTCTGACCGATAAGGCGCGCAAAATCGTCCACGTCCCGAAGCTTCTGTATTACTGGAGGTCTCACTCCGGCTCCACGGCCGGCAATATCGCGGCCAAGACCTACGCGATCGACGCGGCCAAAGGAGCGGTTGCGGATCATCTGCGGCGCCACGGCTATAAGAATTTCAAAATCACGTCGACGCGGGCGTTTGAGACGATTTTTAAAATCACCTATGAGATCATCGGAAATCCGAAGGTCTCCATCGTGATCCCGAGCCGCGATCACGAAGAGGATCTGCGGCGCTGCATCACGTCGATTCTGGACAAATCGACCTATGACAATTTCGAGATCATCATTGTCGAGAACGGAACGAGCGAGGAGGCGGCGCTGCGCTATTACAGCGAACTGCTGTCCGGGCCGTACAAGGACAGAATCCGGATCATCGACGCAGACCGGGACGGGGCGGATTTTGACCCCGCCGTGCGCGGAGCGGCTCAGCCGTTCAATTACTCCCGGATTAACAATCTCGGGGTGCAGAAAGCTTCCGGAGAATATATACTGTTATTGAATAATGATACACAGGTGATCTCCGTCAACTGGATTGAGGAGCTCCTGATGTATGCGCAGCGCCCGGATGTGGCTGCCGTGGGCGGCAAGCTCTATTATCCGGACAAGACGATTCAGCACGCAGGCATCGTGATCGGACTGGGCGCACACCGCACAGCCGGCCACACCCATTACCGGCAGAGAAGGGAAAATCTCGGCTACATGGGCAGACTGTGCTACGCGCAGAATGTGTCCGCCGTGACCGGCGCGTGCCTGATGGTGAAAAAGGCTTTGTTTGAGGAAGCGGGCGGCCTCGATGAGTCGTTTGCAGTCTCATTGAACGATGTGGATCTGTGTCTGAAGCTGCGGGAGATGGGCTATCTGAACGTCTTCACGCCGTTTTCGGAGCTCTTCCACTATGAGTCGGTTTCCCGCGGTCTGGACGATGCGGGTGAAAAGGCGCAGCGCTACAACGAGGAGTCGGAGCACTTCCGCACGAAGTGGAAGGAAGTGCTGGAGAAGGGGGATCCGTATTATAATCCGAACTTCACGCTTGACCGGAGTGATTACAGCCTGAAAGTACAGGACTGAAAAGCAAAAACGATCAATTTACAACAAACAAGGAGGGTACTGATTATGGGAGACAGAATTCAGGAACAATTCGCGTACTGGACGAGCGATCCGTATTTTGACGATGCGACAAAGCAGGAACTGCTCGCGATCCGGAACGATGAAAAAGAGGTCGAGGACCGGTTTTATAAGGACCTTGCATTCGGAACGGGCGGTCTGCGCGGCGTCATCGGCGCGGGCACAAACCGCATGAATATCTACACTGTCCGCAAGGCAACCCAGGGCCTGGCCAACTATATCTTGAAGAACGGCGATCCGAAGAAGGGTGTCGCGATTTCCTACGACTGCCGGATCATGTCTCCGGAATTTGCCAAAGAGACGGCGCTGTGCCTTGCGGCCAACGGCATTAAAGCGTATCTGTCCGACACACTGCGCTCTGTTCCGCAGGAGTCCTTCGCCATCCGCTATTTCGGATGCCAGGCCGGCGTAGAGATCACGGCGAGCCACAACCCGCCGGAATATAACGGCTACAAGGCTTACTGGGAGGACGGCGCACAGGTGACGCCGCCGCACGACAACGGCATCATCGCGGAAGTCAACGCCGTGACGGATTACAATGACGTGAAGACCATGTCGGAGGAAGATGCGCTGGCAGCAGGTCTGCTGGTCTATTTCGGCAAGGAAGTGGACGACGCCTACATGGAAGCGCTCAAGAAGCAGATCATCCATCCCGATGTCATCAAAGAGATGGCGGAAGATATCCGGATCGTGTACACGCCTTTCCACGGCGCGGGCCTCGTACCCGTCACCCGCGTTCTGAAGGAGCTGGGCTTCAAGCACGTCTTTGTCGTTCCGGAGCAGGAAGAGCCGGACGGACATTTCACGACCCTCGATTATCCGAATCCGGAAGATCCCAAGGCCTTCACGTATGCGCTGCGCCTTGCGAAGGAGAAGGATGCGGACATCGTTCTTGCGACCGACCCCGACGCGGACCGTCTCGGTATCTATGCGAAAGACACGAAGACCGGCGAGTACATCGGCTTCACCGGCAACATGTCCGGCATGCTGATCGGAGAATACATCCTCAGCGAGCGGACGAAGACCGGTACAATGCCCGAGAATCCGGCTTTTGTCACCACGATCGTGACCACCAACCTGGCGCGGCTGATCGCGGAGAATTACGGACTGTATTACAAGGAGTGCCTGACCGGCTTCAAGTATATCGGCGAGCAGATCAAGATCTTCGAGCAGGAGCACAGCTACAACTATGTCTTCGGTCTGGAAGAGTCCTACGGATGCCTGCCCGGCACGCACGTGCGCGACAAGGATGCACCGGCGGCAGTCATGATGCTCTGTGAGGCGGCGGCCTTCTATAAGAAGCAGGGCCTGACGCTGTGGGATCAGATGATCAACATCTACGAGAAATACGGGTACTTCAAGGAGACCCAGTACACCATCACGATGCCCGGCGCGGACGGCGCGGAGAAGATTTCCGCTCTGATGGACAAAATCCGCAATAACCCGCCGACTTCTTTCGCTCACTGGGATGTCCTGGAGTTCAGGGATTACCAGAGAGATTATGTGAAGAAGGCGGACGGAACCGAGACCACCACAGGACTTCCGAAGTCCAACGTGCTGTATTTTGACCTGTCCGACAATGCATGGTGCTGCGCGAGACCTTCCGGCACCGAGCCGAAGATCAAGTTCTACATGGGCGTCAAGGGAACGAGCCTCGAAGACGCCGAGAAGCTGGTTGAAGAGCTCACGGAGGCTGTCAAGGCACTCATCTGAAAAGGTAGGATCGATTGAGCTTTCGGGAAGATCTGGAAAAAACGATCCGCTATGCAATGCGGAACGGCCTGAAGGAGACATATTATGCGGCAGGGGAGCGGCTGCGGCAGCGCCGCAGCACTCCCTACGTGTATGAAGCGCCCTCCCCGGAAATACTGGAAAAGCAGCGTAAGGATGCGAAGCAGTGGACGGACGGTCCGCTGTTCAGTATTCTTGTGCCCTCTTATCTGCCGAACCCGGTCTTTTTAAAAGAGATGCTGGACTCGGTGGCGGCACAGACGTATCCGCGCTGGGAGCTGATTCTGGCCGACGCGTCAGAGGCTGTCCGCATTACCGGCAGAAGCTCTCTGCTCTCCCGGACGGAAGTGCAGGCGGAAAACTATGAAGAAGAGGTGCGCCCGGAGGCGGAGCAGATCTTAAACGATCTGGGGGATGACCGTTTTCATTATGTACATCTTCCGGCCAACGGCGGTATTTCAGCCAACACCAACGCGGCGGCAGCCCACGCTGCCGGCGATTATATCGCACTGCTTGATTATGATGACCTGCTGACACCGGATGCGCTGTATGAAGCGGCGGCGGCAATCCGGCTGAGCAGCCCGGAAATTCTTTATTCGGATGAAGACAAGTGCGACGAGACGGCACAGCATTTCTTTGAACCGAACCGGAAGCCGGATTTCAACGAGGAGTATTTTCTTTCCAACAACTATATCTGCCACCTGCTGGTCATGAAACGGGAACTGTTTCTGGCCCTGCAGCTGCGCAGCAAATACGACGGGGCGCAGGATTACGACCTGCTTCTGCGCGCCCCGAAGTCTTATATCGCGCATATTCCGAAGGTGCTTTATCACTGGAGAACCCACGCCGCTTCCACGGCGGGGAACCCCGGCAGCAAGGACTACGCATATGAAGCCGGCAAAGCGGCGCTCGAGGAGCATCTTGCCGCCTGCGGAATCCGCGCGAAAGTCACACATTCCAGACACAGAGGCTTTTACGATATTCAGTATCTTCCGGACCTGTTCTCCGCGCGGGGAGAGGTCGGCGTGATCGGCGGAAAGGTGCTGGACCGCAAAGGCCGGATTGTCGGCGGAATGATGGATGAAAAGGGAAATGTGGCCTTTGAGGGGCTGCATGCCATGGAGAGCGGGCCGATGCACCGCGCCGACACGCGCCAGACGGCGGTGGCGGTCGACGCGCGCTGCATGGAGATCCGCCCGGAACTGAAGCCCCTGTATCAGGAAATTTTCGGCGCCGCCTACGAGGACCATATCATGCAGGGCGGTGAACAGCTCAGGAGCAGAAGCATCGAATTCTGCCACCGGGCGCGGCTGATGGGCTACCGGACGGTCTTTGAGCCGACCATGACGAAGACGGTACAGCAGTGAAACCAGATCAGGCGAAACGGGTTACGGTTGTCATACCGAATTATAATGGAATAAAATATATTGAAAACTGCCTTCGCTGTGTGATGTCCCAGACAGTCCCCTGCGAAGTGATCGTGGTGGACAACGGTTCGACAGACGGCAGTGTGCAGCGGATCCGGGAGGAGTTCGAAGCAGTCCGTGTGATGGAGCTTGGCGCCAACACCGGATTTTGCCATGCCTGCAATACCGGCATTCACGTGACCCGGACGGAATACGTGATGCTGCTCAACGACGATACGACGATGGCGCCGGACTGCGTGGAAAAGCTGCTGGAGGCAATTGAGAAGAGACCGCGGGCGTTCAGTGTTCAGGCCAGAATGATCCGGATGCACCGGGAGCAGGGCGAACCGGAGCTGCTTGACGACGCGGGCGATCTTTACTGTGCGCTGGGCTGGGCCTTCGCGCGGGGAAAGGGAAAAAGCGCGGACAGGTACATGAAGCCCTGCGGTATTTTTTCCGCCTGTGCGGGCGCTGCCGTTTACAGAAGAAGTGTGTTCGATGTCATCGGATATTTTGACGAGCGGCACTTCTGTTATCTGGAGGACGTGGATCTGGGCTTTCGGGCGCAGCGCTTCGGCTTCCGGAATTATTATGAGCCGCAGGCCCTGGTTTATCACGCGGGCTCGGCTTCGACCGGCGGGACCTACAGTGCCTTCAAGGAGGTGCTGACCTCCGGGAATAATTATTATCTTCTGTACAAAAACCTGCCGGGCGTGCAGTATGCGCTCAATGCGCCGCTGTTTCATCTGGGCATTGCGGTAAAGCGCAGGTATTTCGGGAAAAAGGGCCTGAGCGAGGCCTATGAAAAGGGGCTTGAAAGAGGAAAAGCCCTGACGGAGCGGGCAAAAGCACAGGATGCGGCGGCAAAATACGGCCTTCCGGTCCAGAAAGATCCGATTCCGGAGGAGGCGTGCTTTGACGTGTCCGACGAGCGTGCGGGAAAGGTGATCCCGCTGTATCTGGGCGGAAAGGTGAAGACCGGACCGGCCGGATTTATGAATTGTATGCGGATTCAGGGGCTGTTGTGGCTGAACATGATCCGGCGGCTGTATGTCTGATGCGGCGGCTGTGATCTGCCGGAGGCTCTGCAGAGCGATAACATGATCAGAGATAATCAGGTGATGTTCAACAGGTTCCATATTTTGCTGGACGGTGTGGTAACCGCACTGTCTTTTGTGCTGGCCTGGATGCTCAAGTTCATGTCGCCCTGGTCGGAGTTCCGCCCGGGCATCAACGCCCTGCGGGCGTCCGTCTATTTCCAGTCACTGCTTCTGATTGTACCGCTGTATCTGATTCTTTACTCCATGAGCAATCTGTACACCTCCAAGCGGGTCACGCGGATCCGGACAGAGGTGGCAGGCATACTGCGCGCCAATACCATCGGCGTCGTGATCATCATGGTGGCCCTGTTCCTGGCCCAGTCGGAGTGGCCGGAATACGCGGACTACTCCCGTTCCCTGATCGCACTGTTCTATGTCGTCAATATTTTCCTGACAACCCTGTACCGCTATCTGCTGCGCAAGGCGCTCTATTACTTCCGGCGGCGGGGCAACAACTTAAAGCACATCCTGCTGGTCGGCTATTCCCGCGCGGCGGAGGCCTATCTGGACCGGATTCAGAACAATGCCCAGTGGGGATATGTCGCCCATGGCATTCTGGATGATCATGTGCCGGCGGGCACCATGTACCGGGGCGTCAAGGTCCTGGGCACGATCGGCAATCTGGAGTACATTCTGCCGGAGAACAAGCTGGACGAGATTGCCATCACGCTTTCCCTGCAGGACTACGACGATCTGGAGAAAATCGTCGACATGTGTGAGAAATCCGGTGTGCACACCAAGTTTATTCCGGATTACACCTCCCTCTTCCCGAGCAGTCCCTACACGGAGGACCTGATGGGCCTTCCGGTCATCAATATCCGCTATGTGCCGCTGACCAATACGCTGAATGCTTTTATCAAGCGCACGATCGATATTATCGGGGCCATTTTCTGCATTATTCTGTTCTCTCCGCTGATGCTGATTGCGGTGATCGGAACGAAGCTCTCCAGCGAGGGCCCGGTGATCTTCCGCCAGGAGCGCGTCGGCCGGCACGGCAAAAACTTCACCATGTACAAGTTCCGGACCATGGAGGTACAGACGAAGGAGGAAGAGTCGAGAGGCTGGACGACCCGGGGAGATGCCCGCGTGACGAAATTCGGAAGTTTTCTGCGCAGGACAAGTATTGACGAAATGCCGCAGTTTTTCAATGTTCTTTCGGGCAAAATGAGCCTGGTCGGGCCCAGACCCGAGCGGCCGCAGTTTGTCGAGAAATTCCGCGAGGAGATTCCGCGCTACATGGTCAAGCACCAGGTGCGCCCCGGCATCACGGGATGGGCGCAGGTCAACGGCTACCGGGGAGACACCTCCATCCGGCGCCGGATTGAATATGATCTTTATTATATTGAGAACTGGAGCGTCGGGTTTGATCTGAAGATCCTGTTCCTGACCGTCTTCAAAGGGTTTATTAATAAGAATGCGTATTAACGCAATATCGTAATAATTACGGAAATGTTACAAGTTCGGCTTGTATTTGTTCTTTAATTATGAGAAAATAGCTGAGTTACTATTTTGAATGCCAGATATGGAGGCAGGAATGGCAGGCAGAAACCGCGGTAATGATCGTTACGACGATTATGACGATTTTGAGGAATATGAAGAGCGTCAGCGCATGCGTCGGGACTATGAGCAGGATTACGGCGACTACGGCGATTATGACGATTACGGCGATTATGGCGACGACGATGAATACGACGACCGCTATGAAAATTATTATGCTGAAGAGGAAGATTTCGGAGACGATTACGATTATATAGAGGAAGGCGAATACGAGGACCGCGCGAGACGCAATGTCCGCAGCCGTTCATCCAGGGACAGCCGCAGGTCCGACCGGTATGACAGCCGCAGATCTGACCGGTACGACAGCCGCAGATCCGGCCGGTATGACGACCGGTATGACAGCCGCAGGTCCGGCAGAAGCAGAGAGGACAGCAGAAAAGAAAAACAGAAGAGACGCAGAATCATTCTGTTTATCGCGGAGCTTCTGGTTCTGGCCGTCGTGCTGGCTTTCCTGTATTTTGCAACCCGTGTCAACAAGGTCGAAAAGGCCGAACTCCAGGCTGAAAAAATCGAGGAAACCATCAGCGAAGAGGTCAAGGAGAGCGTTGAAGTCGGCGAGATGAAGGGTTACCGGAATATCGCACTGTTCGGCGTGGACTCGACCACCGGCTCCCTCGAGAAGGATACGCGAAGCGACTCCATCATCATCGCCTCGATCAATGAGGATACGGGCGAAGTCAAGCTGGTCAGTATCTACCGTGATACCTATCTGAATCTGGGCAATGACTCGTACAACAAGTGCAACACAGCCTATGCAAAAGGCGGCCCGGAGCAGGCGATCAGCATGCTGAACATGAATCTGGATATGAACATCACAGACTTCGTGACGGTCGGTTTCGGCGGCCTCAAGGATGTGATCGACGCGGTCGGCGGCATTGACATCGACGTGGATGAGGCCGAACTGCAGCATATCAACAACTATCAGCTGACGATGGCGGATAACCTGAAGCTGAACGGCTACACCGAAGTGACCCACACCGGTCTGCAGCACCTGAACGGACTGCAGGCGACGGCATACTGCCGGATCCGTTATACGACCGGCTGGGACTACATGCGTGCGGCCCGTCAGAGAGAAGTCCTGATGGCGACCATCGAAAAGGCCAAGACCTGTTCGCCGACGACGCTGATTTCAGCGCTGGACGCCATTGCGCCGGAAATCTATACTTCTCTGGATATTACGAAGGATGTGCCGCCCATGATCATGGATCTGCCGAAGTACTATATCCACGAGGAGGATGTGAGCCAGATGGGCAACGGCTTCCCGCAGCAGGATATGCGGACTTCCGGACAGATCAGCGCCGCACTGGGTGACTGTGTAGTGCCCAGAACACTTTCGGACAATGTAATCTGGCTGCACCATTTCCTGTTTGAGGATGAAGATTACTCTGTATCGCAGCAGGTACAGAACATCTCCAATAAGATCGACGCCGACACCTCCTGGATGCCGTGACGGATGAAAGAGCATGATGTGTGAGAATCATAAAAGGGAGAGCCATGGCGGCTCTCCCTTGTCAGATAAGAGCTGTATCGCGGACGTGATCATTCCTGTCTACAAGCCGGATGGGAAGCTGATCCGTCTTCTTGAGATGCTCGGCCTGCAGACGGTGCGCGCGCGCCGGATCCGTCTGATCAATACGGAACAGGAAGCCTGGCAGCAGTTTCTCACACAGCAGGGACTGACGCAGGAGCAGTTTTCCGGCCGGTTCCCGGAGACAGAGCTGACGCACATCCGGAAGGAGGAATTCGATCACGGGCGGACACGGAACCTCGGTGTGCGCGCCGCGGAAGGAGCGGACTATGTGATCATGATGACTCAGGACGCCGTGCCGGCGGACACGCTTCTGATTGAAGCCCTCCTGAAGCCGCTGTCCGGGGATCCTTCACTTTTTGCCTCCTATGCGCGGCAGGCCGCGGGGGAGGACGCGAAGGAAGCGGAGCGCTATACCCGCACATTCAATTATCCGGAGACGCCCCGGGTGAAGTCCGAACAGGATGCGAAGGAGCTCGGGATCAAGACCTATTTCTGCTCCAATGTCTGTGCAGCCTACAAGAGGGATGTTCTGCTCGAACTGGGCCTGTTCCCCGAGAACATGATTTTCAATGAGGACATGGTTCTGACCGGGAGAGCGCTGCAGGCGGGCTGGTCCGTCCGCTACTCGTCGGAGGCGGTGGTGCTCCATTCCCACAATTACACGGCGGGCCAGCAGTTTCACCGGAATTTTGACCTTGGCATCTCTCAGGCCGATCATCCTGAGATCTTCGGCCGATTTCCGTCGGAAGGAGAGGGTGTCCGATATGCCAAAGCTGTGATATCCTATTTGATGGAAAAAAAGGCTTATGCCGAGATACTTCCCTTCGCGGCCGGCTGCGCTGCGCGCTATGCCGGATTCAGACTGGGGAGAAGCTACACAAAACTGCCGAAAAAACTTGCATTGAAGTGTACATCCAACAGAACGTTTCTGGAGCGCAGACTAAACAGTTCAGATGAGGAGTGACAGGTATGTGCGGAATAGTCGGTTATGTAGGAACCAGTCAGGCGGCACCGATTCTCCTGGAGGGATTATCCAAGCTGGAATATCGCGGATATGACTCCGCGGGTCTTGCGGTGCGCGAGCATGAGAAGGACCCCGTCCTGGTCAAGGCCAAGGGACGGCTGAAGGTTCTCTCGGAGAAAACCGACGGAGGCCGGTCCATTCCGGGCTTCTGCGGAATCGGCCACACAAGATGGGCGACCCACGGAGAGCCGTCGGAGACCAACGCACACCCCCACGTCTCGGACGATTTCTGTGTGATCGGCGTGCACAACGGAATCATTGAGAACTACCAGGAACTCAGAGACAAGCTGATCCGTCACGGTTACACATTCTACTCCCAGACGGACACGGAAGTCGCTGTCAAGCTGGTGGATTACTATTACAAGAAGTATAAGGTCGGACCGATCGACGCCCTGGCCAAAACCATGGTGCGTGTCCGCGGCTCCTATGCGCTGGCCGTGATGTTCCGGGACTATCCGGATGAGATCTATGTGGCGCGTAAGGACAGCCCTCTGATCGTCGGAACCGCCGGCGACAACCAGTATGTCGCCTCGGACGTGCCGGCCATCCTGAAATATACCCGGGATGTCTATTACATCGACAATCTCGAGATGGCGCGCCTGTCCGGAGAGGGCGTGACTTTCTTCAATCTGGACGGCGATGTGGTGGACAAGCCTCTCAGCCGGATCGAATGGGACGCTTCTGTCGCCGAAAAAGGCGGCTTCGAGCATTTCATGATGAAGGAAATCCACGAACAGCCCGAGGCAGTCCGCAACACCATCGGTTCCGTGGTGCGGGAAGAGAAGAACGAGAAGGGAGAAACGGACTATCAGATCGATCTCTCCCAGACCGGTATGGAAGAGGATGAAATCCGGGAACTGTCCCAGATCTGTGTGGTGGCCTGCGGCTCCGCCTATCATGTCGGCGTCGCCGCACAGTATGTCACGGAGGATCTGACGGATCTGCCGGTGCGGGTGGAGCTCGCCTCCGAATTCCGCTACAGACGGGTCATGGCGGACCCGAAGGAACTGGTCATTGTCATCAGCCAGTCCGGTGAGACCGCGGACTCCCTGGCGGCGCTGCGCAAGGCGAAGGACATGGGCATGCCGACACTGGCCATTGTCAACGTCGTCGGTTCTTCAATCGCCCGGGAAGCGGATCATGTTTTCTACACGCTGGCCGGTCCGGAAATCGCGGTCGCCACGACCAAAGCTTACAGCGCACAGCTGATCGCGGTTTATCTGCTGGCGATCTGGTTCGGGCTGGTGCGCGGCACTGTTGCGCACGCCGATGCGAACAACATGCTCGCGGAGATGGAGCTGCTGCCCGACAAAATCCGCAGAGTCCTGGAGGACCAGGAGCGCATCCAGTGGTTTGCATCCAAGTACTCCAACGCGAAGGACGTCTTCTTCATCGGACGCGGCCTGGATTACGCGATCTGCCTGGAAGGCAGCCTGAAAATGAAGGAGATCAGCTATATTCACTCGGAAGCTTACGCCGCGGGTGAATTAAAGCACGGGACCATCAGTCTGATCGAGAAGGGAACGCTGGTTGTCTGCGTGGCGACGCAGGACGATCTGTATGAAAAAACCGTCTCCAACATGGTCGAGGTCGGAAGCCGCGGCGGCTTCCTGATGGGCCTGACAAAATACGGAAAATACGCCATGGAGGACACCGCGGAATTTGTGGTCTACATTCCCCGGACGGATCCGCACTTTACGGCATCTCTCGCGGTGATTCCCCTGCAGCTGATGGGTTATTATCTGTCCTGTGCCAAGGGCCTGGACGTGGACAAGCCGAGAAACCTGGCCAAGTCCGTCACGGTGGAGTGAGAAGATGGAGATACGGGTTACCGGCGAAGACGCCGACAGCTATGAAGAGGTGATGCTGATCTATCAGGCAGCGCTGCGGCAGATGGAGACCAAGCTGGCCGTCCTGAACGAAGAGTTCAGGATGGTTCACAAGTATAATCCCATCGAACATATCACCTCCCGGGTCAAGAAATCGGAGAGCATAGCGAAAAAACTGCGGCGCCACGGCTACGACGTGACGCTGGAAAATATGGTAAAGTACTGCAATGACATCGCCGGCGTGCGCGTCATCTGCTCCTTTACGTCGGATATTTACCGCATTGCGGACATGATCAGCAACCAGAGCGATATCCGGGTGCTGGCGATCAAGGACTATATCGCCTCCCCGAAGCCGAGCGGATACCGCAGCTATCATATGATTGTGATGATCCCGGTCTATCTTTCCGACCGGATCGTCGACACGAAGGCAGAGATCCAGATCCGCACAATTGCGATGGATTTCTGGGCCAGCCTCGAGCACAAGATTCAGTACAAGTTTGTCGGGGATGCACCGGAGCATATCACCCGCGAGTTGAGGGAGTGCGCGGAGATGGTGACGGCACTGGACGAGCGGATGCTGGAGCTCAACACGGAGATTCAGAAATATTCCGCCTTATAAATGAGGAGTGCCCGGACGCCTTTCGACGCCCGGGCTATTATGAAAAAATTCTGTCGATGTCGCGATCTCTTTATATATAAAATATCATCAATTTGTAACAAAAGTATGAACGAAGTGTGAAAAACTGGTAAATCTTTACAAAAGAAAGCGATTTCGAAGAAAAAAATTGTGAATTTTACACAATGATATTGCGGGTAAATCCCATTGGTTCAAACAGAAGAGGTAGAAAAATGGGCATCGGATTAGATGATGAATTTGCTGAGATTCAGGCAGAGGTGGAGCGGAGAATCCAGGAGACACAGGAAGAACTGGAGCTGGATTATTCGGGCGGCAGAGAGGGCTTTTCGAACGGAGATGCCCTGATCCGCGCCAACGGCTTTGCCGAGGAGATGGAGAGGGATCAGCTGCGCGATGAAGTAGCTGAGTACGCGCTCAATCTCAGAGAGCTGCAGGACCTGTACGAAAAGAACAGTATTCTGATCGAACGTCTGCGTGAAATGAACATGGAGACCACCTCTTCGATGCGCGATGCCCTCCGGGAGCTCTCGGAGCGCCTGGGCAGACCTGTCCCGGCGGAGGGAGTCTCTCAGGATGAACTGCGCGAAGGAATTATCGCCTCCGTACAGGAAAGTCAGGAGAAAATCGCCCAGATGCTGCAGCAGTCCGACGACTTCAATCACAGAGAAAACGTGCGGGTCTACCGGAACATCCAGGCGTCGACCGCACAGGAGCTGGAAAAGCAGTCCAAAGATCTGACGGAAAAGATCACTGCGCTCTCCGGAAGCCTCACACAGCTCTCCGGAAGAATGGATGAGCTTTCCGGACGCCTCTTGCAACTGGAAGAAAAGGAAAAAGAGCAGTCTGCCATGATCGAAAAGAAGATGGGTCTTTTCCGCTTCCTGCCGGTGGGACTGGGCCTACTGATTGCCGTGATTCTTCTGCAGATTATCTCGCTGGCCACACAGGGCCTGTAATCACCTGCACAGGGGACGGCACAGACAGACACAGACAGAATGAGAAGACGGACCACACATGATTCCAAAATACGGCTCTGGCGGCTGGAAGGATCGCTGATCGCGCTTGCGGTCAGCTTATTTCTGATGCCCGGCTTCGAGCCGGTGATCCGCCACGAGGGCAATAATTATTTCCATGTTTTCCTGAACGGGACAGAGGTGGGTACCTGCGCGGACGAGGAAGAGGCTCTCGAGTGCCTCCGGACCGCGCGGCGCTCGCTGCCGTCCGAGGGCGGTGAGCTGGTTTTTGCCGAGGCGGAGCTGGAACTGACCGGAGAGGAAGTGTACTGGGGACGCGTCACGGGCAGACGGGAAATGACCGACGCCATGGAGGATGTGCTCCGGACCGCCGCTCAGGAGACGCTGGAGCGGTGCTATACGGTCAAAATCGCCGATTTCATCGTCAGCCTCCGCTCGAAGGAGGAGGTGCTGGCCTTCCTGCAGGGAACGCTGGCAAAATATGACCCGGACGGACAGTTCGTGGTCAATCTCGCGCCGGACCCGACCCGGGAAATCAACGTTCTGACCGCCAGTGTTGTCTCGGTAGGCGAACAGGAAGCCCGGCAGGAGATCGCCCTTCGGGAGGAATACCTGCCCTCTGCCGGTATCCAGGCTGTCTGGAATCAGTTTTCCCAGGCGCTTCTGCCCAAGGTGCAGACAGATTTTGAGGATTATGAGCTGGGACTGCAGTCCCTGGATTTTGTTGAGAAAATCGAAGTTGTCGAGTCCTACCTCCCTGCCAGCCAGATCATCACTGCGCAGGAGGCGGTGGAGGAGGTTCTGCGGGAGAAGGAGACCAGCCAGATTCACGAAGTGGCCGCGGGCGATACGCTGTCCGGCATCGCGTTCCGCTATGATCTGTCTCTGGACGACCTGATCGCCATGAATCCGCTGCTGACCGACGAGAATTCCCTGATCCGGCCGGGCGATAATATCACGGTGACCGTTCCGGAGCCGGAGCTGACCATCCGCAGCTGCATCCAGGAATATTACGAAGAGGATTATGAGGCGGATACCATCTATAAAGACAATAATTCCTGGTATACCACTCAGAGTGTCGTCCTGCAGGAGCCGGTGACCGGCCACCGGAGAGTGGTCGCCGACATCACTTACGAAAACAGCCTTCCGGTTTTCACGGACATCGTGAAGGAAGAGACGGTTGTGGCAGCGGTCCCGATGATCGTGGAGCGCGGAACTGTCGCGCCGCCGACCTATATTTATCCCGTTTCCGGCGGATTTATTTCCTCCGGCTTCGGCGGGCGCAAAGCTCCCAAGGCCGGCGCCAGCACAAACCATCAGGGTGTGGACATCGCTGTCCCCACCGGTACGGCGGTCATGGCCTCCTGCGGCGGCACGGTCACGGTGGCCGGCTGGCAGCGCGGATATGGCAACGTCGTTTATATTTCACATGCGGACGGCCGGGAGACTCGCTACGGACACCTGTCCAAATGCCTGGTTTCCCCGGGCCAGACTGTGACACAGGGACAGAGAATCGCACTTTCCGGCAACACCGGCAACAGCACGGGCCCGCACCTGCACTTTGAGATCCGGATCGGCGGATCGGCGGTCAACCCGCTGAACTATATCTCGTACTAGACATCATTCATTTAAGGGTCGGAAAGACCCATGATGGCGGGCGCGAATTGACACCCGGCGTTTCTTAAGTTATTCTAAAACGGATTATAACAAACATCGTTATAAGAGCACTTTATTTGGTGGGAGATGTTTCCGTATGGAGCATTATATCGTTAAAGGCGGGCACGCCCTCTCGGGCGAGGTCGAGATAGCGGGAGCGAAAAATGCAGCGCTCGCTATTCTTGCTGCCGCCATTATGGCGAATGAGCCGGTCGTTGTGGAGAACGTCCCCGATGTCAGTGACATCCGGGCGATTCTGCAGGCTGCAGAAAGTATCGGCGCAATCGTTGAGAAAATAGACCGGCATACGTTCCGTATCAACGGAGCTCCCGTTCAGGATGTACCGGTTGACAATGAATATATCCGCAAAATCAGAGGATCCTATTACCTGATCGGCGCACTGCTCGGTAAATTCGGCCACGCGGAAGTGGCGCTCCCGGGCGGCTGCAAGATCGGTACCCGTCCGATTGACCAGCACATCAAGGGCTTCCGCGCACTCGGTGCGGATGTCTATACAGCAAACAGTCACATTATCGCAGAAGCGGAGCAGCTCGAGGGCGGCCACATCTATATGGACGTGGTCTCTGTCGGCGCGACCATCAATGTCATGATGGCTGCGGCGCTTTCCAAAGGCGCGACGATCATCGAGAACGCGGCCAAGGAGCCGCACGTGGTCGATCTGGCCAACTTCCTGAACAGTATGGGCGCGAGAATCCGCGGCGCCGGAACCGACGTGATCAGGATCCGGGGCGTGGACCATCTGCACGGAACGGAATATTCGATTATCCCGGATCAGATTGAGGCCGGAACCTATATGTTCGCGGCAGCTGCCACCATGGGCGACATTACGATCCGCAATGTCATTCCCAAGCACCTGGAGTGCCTGACCGCCAAGCTCATCGAGATCGGCTGCGAGGTCATGGAGAGCGACGATGCCGTGCGTGTCTCCGCGTCCAAGCGCCTGCGCAATACCAATGTCAAAACGCTGCCCTACCCGGGCTTCCCGACGGATATGCAGCCGCAGATCACCGTGATTCTCGGCCTGGCCGGGGGAACCAGCATCGTGACGGAGAGCATTTTTGAAAACCGCTTCAAATATGTGGACGAGCTGGCGCGGATGGGCGCGCAGATCAAAGTCGAGGGCAACACAGCCATTGTGACCGGCGTGGACAGTTACACGGGCGCCCGGATCCAGTCACCGGACCTGCGGGCCGGCGCGGCACTGGTTCTGGCGGCACTGGCGGCCGAGGGGATGAGTGAAATCTACGATATTCACTATATCGAGCGCGGCTATGAGGATTTCCCCGAAAAGCTCAGGAGCCTCGGAGCGGACATCGCCCGCGTCGACACCGACGAAGAACAGGAGCGCGCGAAGAGACGGTTCGGAATGCGCGCGGTTTAACCTTAATCATCACCGGGCCTGCGCGGGCAGACAGGGCAGGCAGCAGGAGGACGGCAGATGCTGAATCTGAGAGGCAGGAGTACGGGAATCGTTCTGTCCGGCGGCGGCGCCAAAGGCGCGTACCAGGTCGGTATGTTTGAAGCACTGGAGCAGGCGGGCCTTGAGCGGAGCAGCCTCACCCTCGCCGGAACCTCCATCGGCGCCATCAATTCTCTCATGTATGCCGTCCGCGGCCGGGAAGCCGTCTGGGACAATCTGCATGACATCGCCAAAGTCAGCGGAATGGACGATGCGGCTCTTGGAGCCTATCTTGAGAAAGTCTATCCGGAAGAACTCCTTCACTCAAACGAAATTCCCGTCTATGTCTGCGCTTACTGCGTCGAGGACGAAAAACCCGTCTATTTTCTGCTGAACGGCCGGCCGGCCTCCGACCAGCGAAAGCTCATGATGGCCAGCGCCGCCTACCCGGGTGTGTATCCGACCGTCACCTTTGAAGACAAGCATTATATCGACGGCGGCATCATCCCGCCCGGTCTTGCGAATCCGGCAAAAGCCGACAAAATTCCGATTGCGGCCCTCAGGGGACTGAAGCCGGATGTAATGATCGTGAGCTATCTCGATCCGGGCGACAAGGTCGACCACAGTTTTCTTCCGGACACGACGCAGTTTATCGAGCTGCATCCGTCCAGAGAGCTGGAGCATGAGCCCGGCACCGGGACACTGGATTTCTCGGACGAATCGCTGCTGTGGAGAAGACAGATGGGCTTCGAGGAGACGATGAAGGCAATCTCTCTTCTGTGATTCTTGACAGGCTTCTCTCCGAAAGTATAATGATGTATTGGAAAATTACATATCACTTCAGGGGCGGGTGAAATTCCCCACTGGCGGTACAGTCCGCGAACCGGTGCGCCATGCACCGGCCGATCCGGTGAAACTCCGGGACCAACAGTACAGTCTGGATGGAAGAAGGAGATTCAGGAGCAATGACTGAAAGCGGCCCTTTTTTGGAATAAGCCGCTTTTCTTTTTTTTGTTCCGGCTCCTCCCGTCAGCATGAACAATGCTGAGATTACAAAACAGGAGGAAAAAGAAATGAACGGACTGGCAGATGCTGTCAGAAGCAATGTGAGCTTTGTACTGGTGTGTCTTGTGGTTGTGGCGCTGACCTTCGCCGCGGCCTGGGTATGTGAGAAAGCGGCTTTGAGAAGACGCGTCAGAGCCGGCGGAAAAATCGAGCGGATTCTCACCACGCGCAAAATAGTCATGATCGGAATGTTTTCGGCCATTTCAGGTATTCTGTACTGCCTGGACTTCTCCCTGCCGATCGCACCGGCTTTCTACAAGCTGGATTTTTCGGAGCTGCCGGCACTGATTGCGGGTTTTGCCTTCGGACCGGCCGCAGGTGTGATGGTGGAATTCATCAAGGTGCTGATCAAGCTGCTCCTGAAGTCCACTTCGACGGCCTTTGTCGGCGACCTGGCCAATTACCTGATCGGCTGCATGCTGGTTCTGCCGGCCAGCATTATCTACAGCTTCCGCAAGAGCAGGAAGCGGGCCGTGATCGGATGCTGTGTCGGCACGCTGTGCATGACCGTCTTCGGGACGGCATTCAATGCCATTTACCTCCTGCCGGCTTTTGCCGCCTTGTACGGAATGCCGTTAGAGATTATCATAGAGATGGGAACGAAGATCAATCCCCGGGTGTCCGGACTCTGGTCCTTCGCACTCCTGATGGTGACTCCGATCAACCTGATCAAGGGAACTTCCGTCAGCATCATTACCATGCTGATTTATAAGAAACTGAGTCCGGTGATCAAATACGGAATCGGAGGATGAGGAAGAAAAACGAAAGAAAGATTTCCCACCAGATTAAAGCTGGTGCTGTATTTCCTGAAGGGCAGCAAAAGATGGTTCGCGCTCAGCATTCTGCTGGCCTGTCTGGTCTCTGTCCTGGATCTGATCAATCCGCGGATCATCGGTTATACCGTTGATTCAGTGCTGGATCAGAAAGAGAGTGAGCTTCCCGCCCTGGCGGCTGAACTTGTCCGCCGGGTCGGAGGCTCTGATTTTCTGCGCTCACATCTGTATTACATCGCGGGCGCCGTGCTGGCTGCGGCGCTGCTCGGCGCGCTGTGCCGCTATCTGTTCCACCTGACGAATTCCCTGGGCGCGGAAAAGCTGGTCCTGACCATGAGGAACACGCTGTTCAGGCATATTCTGCAGCTTCCCTACGCCTGGCACGGCACACAGCAGACGGGCGATATTATTCAGCGCTGCACCTCCGACGTGGAAATGATCAAGCGCTTTCTGTCCGAGCAGATGGCCGGTCTGTTCCGCATCAGCCTGCTGATTATC
>OCTX012071675.1_pt1 | contig 19337 bp, 10 predicted proteins | sample 1539691 | NCBI WGS metagenome assembly OCTX01 (sample SAMN02144231, study PRJEB22623) | gut metagenome | biome: sheep rumen | host: Ovis aries | place: New Zealand
TCGAGGGGATTGGGATAGTAGAAGCCGTTGCCTTCAAGGGAAACGCCGCTGATAAGTCCGTTGTAGAGCGTCCGCTCCAAGACATCGTAGTACTTCGACTCGCCATGAAGCAGGAAGAGGCGGTGGTTGACATAGACATTACCGATGGCAGCACACGTCTCGCAGTAGGCTGTCATGTTGGGCAGCTCGTAGTTCTTGCCGAAAGCCTCGCCGTTTCCTGTTGCTCCGATGCCTCCTGTAATGTAGAGTTTCTTCGTGACAATATTGTCCCAAATGGCATCGATGGCTTTGACGTAATCCTGGTCGCCAGTGAGCGCTGCCACATCAGCCATTCCAGCATACATATAGGCAGCCCGGACTGCATGACCTACTGCCTCGTCCTGCTCCACAACAGGCTTGTGCGACTGCGAATACTCCTGCTTGATGGTTGTCTTGCCACGATAGTCGAGCAGGAACTTTGCCTCGTCGAGATACTTCTTGTCGCCTGTCGTGATGTAAAGCTTCGCCAAAGCCATCTCGGCAATCTGATGCCCTGGAACTACACAAGCCTGCCCGGGATTAGGACCTACTTCCTTACAAACGAGGTCAGCAAAGCGAATGGCGATGTCGAGGAACTTGCGGCTCTTTGTCGCCTGATAATGCGCAATGGCTGCCTCTACCATGTGGCCGAGGTTATAAAGCTCGTGGCTGCCTTGCTCTTCTGCACTCCAGCGCTTTGCCCCAGACCAGTCATGAGGATGCTCAGGGTTCTGCGTTCGGGCTGTATAGAGATAGCCGTCAGGTTCTTGTGCCGAGGCAATCACGTTCAGGACAGAGTCGATATACTTTGCAAGGGCTTTGTCGGGATAGGTCTGCAGGATGTAGCTTGCGCCCTCGATGGTCTTGTAGGGGTCTGTATCGTCGAAGGGGAAAGTACCTTTCTTGATGTCAAAGACTTTCGAAGGGTCTTGCAAATGCTTTGCGGCATTCGAGAAGTTCGTGTAGCGGTCTGTCTCCTCGCATTTCGAGAAAGCAAGGGGAATGGTCACTTTGCGGCTTGCCTCCAAGCGTTGCCCCCAGAAAGTGCCGGGGGTTACCTTTACAGAAGTGAAAGGAACAGGAGTGATGGGATAGCCTTCCGAAGGTTGTGAACTGGCTGGCAGCAGACTGCATGCGATGGCTGCCAAGATGGTTAGTTGTCGTTTCATGTTCATAGTTATATTATTTTAGTTACGATATTATGATTTTGGGGGAAGTTAAATCATTTATCATTTGTCATTTATCATTTAGGGCTTTGCCCGTTCCACAGCAGGGTTCCGTCCGCGGCTTGTCCTTCTGCATCCACGGAAAGCACAGAGGTGCGGCTGTTATTGTAGAACTTCACCTCTGCTTTGCCTTCTTCGTTCAGCTTGAGGTTTGGGTTCCAATAGAGTGTGCGGCGATAGTCTTTCTTGTCGTCCGAGGGAACTTGCTTGCTGTAATCGGGCGAGTAGAACTCAGCAGGATAGGCAAAGCCCGGGAGGAAATAGCGGCGGTCGCGATAGGTGATGCGACGTGAGCCGTCGGGATATGGATAGCGCACAAGCTTCGTCTTGGGCTCGTTGCTACCATAATACATATTGTTGCCATAGAGCCGAGGACTGTAATCAGAGTAAAAGACGTACATATCCCAGATGCCATTGCCTTTGTACTCCTTTGCTTCGCCAGGCGACATACCGAAGTCGTGTAGTGACCTAAGATATTTCCTTGCATATATGGAATCGGGCGGAATCGAGTCGCCCCGCATGGCCATAATCATTCTTCGTGTATATCCTGCGCCGTCGCGAGTATCGAAGGTCGGTTCCTGTCCTTCCCCTAATTTCCTCTCTACAACGCCGATACCGAAGTCTGCCGTCATGACTTTCATGAAGCCCAGGCCCACATCTTGCGAAATGTTGTTGGCCACCTCAGCATCGATGGCAAAGACGGGCCAGTTGTCGTCGAACTTGTTCAAGCCTCGCCGCTTAGCCTTCACCGTCACCTCGCTCATGATGGTCTCGTCGTCCAGCCTCACCCACTCGCCATTAAGCTTCTTCTGTTCAGGTGTGGGGGCAAGATGGTTCTGATAGAACGAGTAAGGGTTCACGAAGCGCGGATAGGGCCAGCTGATGCGGGCGAGGTAGTCGGCAGGTTCCACGAATATCTTTCGCCTTGCTTTCCCGCTTGCAGGCAAGTACATGTAGTCCGATTCCAAGTCGTCCGGCTCGGCTTGTATCCAGGTGTAGGTCTCGTCTTTCCCCCATTTCGTCGTATCGGCCACGCTGATGAAGACGATGGCATTACCGTAGAATGGGGGCAACTGAATGCGGAAACCTTTCCTGAATGTCTCGCTTTCGCCCGTGAAGGACATTTCAGCATCGAGCGTAACTATCTCTGCATGAACCTTCAGCTCGGTTTCTTTCTTCTGATTCTTCGTGTTGATGGCTTTGTCGTAGGCTTTCTCCTCGCGCTTCTTACTCCTGCCTTTGCTGAAGAGGTCGGGCAGGTCCATCGGCTTGGTCTCATAGTAATCGTCCTCATGAGGGTTTCTTCCGTCTTCGCTAAAAGGGTATTCTTCGTCCTCCTTCTCGTTGTTTGTCTCTTCACCTTCCACGAAATCGACGATGACGTTCTTGTAGGTGTTGCCTATCAGTATGGGAGCCCGCTCGGCAGGCTGTGTGATGTCCCATGCCCCAGCAACCGCCATGCTTCGCCAATCGAAGCGACGCCAGCCCTGAGTCATCATCAAGAGGTCGAGGGCAGCACGATGTTCCTCGTCATCCTGCTCGAAGTACCAGCCGGGTTGAGGCACAAAGCCGCGTATCTCGCTTGCCAAAAGCATCTCGGTCAGGATGTTAGAATTGTCGTAGAGGCAGTCGCGATTGTTGTCGTCCCTTACCGTCAAAGACACATAGTTCTTGCCTTGAGGCGCTTTCAAGGTAAGGTTGACGGGTTCGTAAGGCTGGTATTCTTCCTTCAGGCCTTCGATGCTGAGGGTGGGCATCAAGTCCTCCTTACCTCTATTAAAGAAGAGACGATCGGCAAAGACGCGGCCACGCGAGTCGAAGACGGTAAGCTGGTAAACGCCGGATGCCTCTCCTAAATCCTCCCCTAAAGGGAAGGACTTAAAGCCTCTCCCTTTAGTGGAAGGTTGGAGGAGACTGTGGGTTACACTTTTCCCCTCTCTCATCAAGCTCACGCCCAAGCTATCGTCATGCAAATCGACAGTATGAGCGATATGAGCCACCCAGCCGCTGTCGGTCTGTTCCACTTTCAGGGAAACGCCTGTGGGCTGAGGTTTCGGCAGTTTTGCCTTGGCTTGCTTGCCGTCTTTGCTCACGAAGAGCACCTCCTGCTCCTGTCCTTTCTGCGGAGTTATCTCGAAGAGTCCTCGACCCCGATTGAGTGTTTTGACCGAATCGCCATCATAAAAGACCCAACCTTCTGCTGCTTCTCCATCTTCAAAAGCAGCCTCGAAAGCCACTCTGCAGGGCAGTCCCTCCACGAGATTGCCACCTTCGGGATAGAGGGAGAGTTTCAACTCGCGGTTCTCGGCCTGATTGGGATAGAGGCGACGCATGGCTCGAAGGGTCATATCGTGGGTGTATTCGCCTGGCTCGAGGGGTTTGTCATAGACGGGAAACACGCGGCTGTAGAGCTTCTCATAGTCTCGGAAATACTCTTTCTCCTGTCGCTTTGTCGGAAACCATTCTTTAATCTTTTCGGTATGCTTGCGCTCGAAGCGTCCCCAATTGAGTTGCCAACGCGTGTATGCCCTAAGCTCATAAAACCCAGCATATTGTATGTATCTACTTAAAGCAAAGAATCCAGAGCCTCGCCCCTCTTTCATCTGGATGAGTTTACGCTCTATCATGTAGCCTTCTTGCCCGTAAAGTTCCACATAAAGCACGCCGCTCACGTCGGAAGGGCGGTCCGTGTCGGTCCGTCTGAGGTATGCCGAGAACCAAATCGTGTCGCCAAGTTGGTAGGAAGTATTGTCCATGTGAATGAAAACCTTTTCCTGCGGAATGGTCCGGCCAAAGGCAGCCTGCCTCGAGGCAAGCTTCTCGAGAGCCGATTCCTCAGCAAAAGCGAGGATGGGCAGCAGGAAGAAAAGGATAAAGGTTCTCATGTGAATTTCGCGCTTAATGTCCTATGTATATAACGCCAAAAGCATTGGTTTGTAACAAAAAGACGCTACAAAATTACAAAGAAAATGTCATATCTGCAAACTCTGCACGTTATGTTTATCAACTTAGCACGTCGAGTTGAATAACTTAGCACGTTAAGTTGAATAACTTAGCACGTCGAGTTGAATAACTTGGCACGTCGAGTTGAATAACTTGGCACGTTAAGTTGGGAAACCCAACAGGTCGAGCAATCCAACGCGACACTTTTTTCTACACATTATATAATATAATATGGGATGTTTCAACTTTTTTTCGTAACTATGACCTGCGGTCGAAGTTACTCACGCTCGGAAATAAAAGAGAAAAAATCAGCTTTTCTCTTTGTATTTCGCTCGCTTATTCGTAACTTTGCAAGCGAATTAAATTACGCCATCATGTACATCCGATTTCTTCTCACGACATGCTTCTGCCTGCTTTCTTCCGCGCTTCGGGCAGAAGAATTCAACGTTACGTCTCCCGACAGTACACTCAAAGCGACCGTCTTTCTCACGGACGGCAAGCTCTCCTATACTGTCAGCAGAGGCGACAGAACCATAGTCGAGGAGTCTCCTCTCGGGCTGAAAGCCTCAGCGGTCGACTTTATGGAAGGTCTCGAACTGTATGAGGTCGTGAACGATACCGTGGATGACAGCTATACCCTTCCAGTAGGCAAACGCAGCCAATACAGGGACCATTGCAACGTTCTTAGTGTCACGCTGCGAAAAGGGACGTGGCGAATGACCGTTCTCTTCCGCCTTTATGACGACGGATATGCTTTTAGATATGTCATCCCAAAAGGTGGTTCTCACTCAGTTGCCTATCTTACAGATGAGGCGAGCCGCATCAGAATAGCCAACTGGAAGAGCTGTGCTGCCTGCCGCTTCTTGGGAAACTCAGGCGGCAACGACCCCAACTATCCCTACGAAGGACTTTATGCCTGGTACAACGACTGGCAAACATTGCGCGAGACAGGTGATGCAAGATACAACTCGCCCACGCTTGTCTATAATGGCACCGATTACCTCCTCATCTCGGAGGCTGATTGCCGAAGCTTCTTCTGCACGTCCCTGACCAAAGCAGAAGAGCAGGAAGGCGAGTTCTCATACAGTTGGACGGGTGCCACGAAAGACTACGCGACCGAGAAATCTTATCGTATCCAGTGCACTTTGCCGTTTCAAACACCTTGGCGCATGGTGGTGTGCGGCTCTCTGAAAAACGTTTTCGAGACCACTTTGACTGAGAATCTCTGTCCTCCAACCGAGATGACCGACCTCAGCTGGATAAAGCCTGGAGTTGCCGCATGGTATTGGGGCGGCTCGGATGGCGGCAAAAGCGAGATTAGAGAGGCTTACGGAGGACTTCGTCAAGGCGATTGGGCTCACTGTGAACTCTCGGCCGAGATGGGCTGGCCATACTATCTTATTGATGCAGGATGGAGTTCTTCCTGGTTCCCCGGCTTTGTGAACGATGCCAATGAAAAGGGTGTGGACTGCCTCCTCTGGCAGAATGCTAACCTCAGCAGCAGTCAAGACTTCTCGAACGAAAACATGGAAGCAACCCTCAAACGCTGGCAAGGTTGGGGCATCAAAGGCATCAAAGTGGACTTTTGGGAAGACGACTCAAAGGAAACAATGGCACGAATGGAGAAACTCTACAAGTTGGCAGCGAAGTACCACATGCTCGTCAACTACCACGGATGCACGCGTCCTTCTGGCCTTCGACGCACCTATCCGCACATCATGACACAAGAAGGCATCTACGGCGGCGAGCAACAGTTCTGGAATCCCAAAAAGAACTCGACTCAGCATCACCTCGATGTGCTCTTCACACGCAATGTTGTGGGCGCGATGGACTTCACTCCTGGAGACTTTGCAACATGGCGAGGCAGCCTTCTGACACAGAGAAGTCAGGGACATCACCTCGCCCTTACAACCCTCTTCGAGAGCGGCATCGTCCATATCGCCGAGGCTCCGCAGAACCTGCAATACTTCATCGCCAAAGACATCATGAAGCGTTTGCCCGCTGCTTGGGATGAGAGTCTGCTCGTCGAAGGCAATCCAACGGCGTACGCGACTGTGGCCAGAAGGAAAGGCAATGATTGGTGGGTGTCAGGTATAAGTGTCAACGGACGAACTTGCCGCTTGAAACTCGACTTCCTCGAAGAGGGAACAACCTATACGGCATACATCTACAAAGACGGTTCATGCCGCACCGACCTCAAGTTCGAAAAGAAAGAGGTGACTAACAGCACCACTCTCACCATCAAGGAACTGAGTGAAGGCGGCTTCCTCATGCAGATATCTCCGGATGCAAACCTCGATGTGCCAAAAGATCGAACGACCTACGAAGCCGAAGCAAGCGGGAATAGCCTGTCCGGCAGCGCTAAGAGAAAGGATTACGAAGCACTTCACGCCTCTGGAGGCAAGTTCGTGGGCGACGTCGGAAACGGTGCCAAGATACAGTTCAATCGCGTCAAAGCAAGTCATGCAGGCGAGTACATCCTGACGATTTACTACATCTCCCGAGACACCCGACCAGCCAAACTATACGTCAACGGCGAACAGATTGGCGACACCATCAGCTTCAAGAGCAATGGTGACTGCACCAGCTCGTGGGACCCCGACGGCATGGGATGGATGATGATACCTATCACGTTGCCCGAAGGAAACAAGAACGTCATCACAATTCAAGCGTTCGACAACCTCTGGGCACCTAACTTCGACCGCATCACGATACATCCCGTCCTCTCGGATGAAGAGGTGACCGGTATCGGGAATGCTGAAGTCCAGTCTGCACAGAAGCACGAGGTTTACGACCTCTGCGGCAGAAAACTCTCATCACAGGACGCCCTGCTCACAACCTTGCCTCATGGCATCTACATTCACGACGGGAAAAAGGTGCTGAGGTAATTAATCGCAAACTGTAAATCGTCAAGTTGTAAATGACTCAGCACGTCCCCACGGAACTCGGCACAAAGCCCATCGGGAAACTTCTCTGGCAGTACTCTTTGCCGGCAATCATCGCGATGGTGGCTTCTTCGATATACAATATCGTAGATAGCATCTTTGTTGGTCAGGGCTTGGGCGACGAGGCAATCAGCGGAATGGCTGTGGCAAGTCCCTTCATGAACCTGTCTGCCGCTTTCGGAGCCATGATTGGAGTGGGTGCAAGCACGGTGATAAGTGTCCGACTTGGGCAAGGAAAATACGAGGAGGCTCAGCACATCTTGGGCAACACGATTACCCTGAATGTCATCCTTGGCATTCTGTTCACGCTGGTTTGCCTGCCCTTCCTGGACAACATCCTGTACCTCTTCGGAGCAAGCGACGTCACCCTACCCTACGCTCGCGAGTATATGCTCATCATCTTGCTTGGCAATATCGTGACACACCTCTATTTTGGTTCGAACGCGATACTGCGTAGTGCCGGTCATCCTCGCTCGGCTATGGCATGCACTTTCCTCGCCATCATCGTCAACTGCATACTCGACCCCTTGTTCATCTTCGTGTTCAAATGGGGCATTCAGGGTGTTGCATGGGCCACCATTATTGCCCAAGCCGTTGCTTTCTGCTGGCAGTTGAGACTCTTTAGCCGTCCCACAGAACTGCTCCACCTTCGTCGAGGCATCTACGGACTCAGGCTTGATATTGTGAGACAATGTTTGGCCATCGGTCTCAGCCCGTTTCTGATGAACAGCTGCGCCTGTCTGGTCGTGCTGCTTTGCAACAACAAGTTGCTCCAATATGGCGGCGATATGGCGATTGGCGCCTATGGAATCGTGAACAGAGTGGTCTTCTTGTTCGTGACTGTGGTGATGGGACTTGTGCAAGGAATGCAGCCGATTGTGGGATATAACTGGGGCGCGAGGAAGAACGACCGCGTTTTCCGAGTGCTTCGCTACGGCATTATCGGGGCGACTTGCATCACTTTGACTGCGTGCTTGGCAGGTGAATTCATCCCAGCTCCCATTATACACATCTTCGGAGCCGGTCCCGAGTTGACCCAAAAGGCAGTCCGTGCCTTCCATTTCGTCGTAGCAGCCTTCCCGTTAGTAGGTGCTCAGATGGTCATCGGCAACTTCTTCCAAAGCATCGGTCACGCAGCAAAAAGCATCTTCCTGAGTGTTACAAGACAAATGCTCTTCCTCGTTCCCTTGCTTTCTCTCTTGCCGAAATGGTGGGGCTTGGACGGCGTTTGGCTCTCTATGCCTATAAGCGACTCCATCAGCTTCGTGGCTGCCGCTTGTATGCTGGCTTATATGATTCGTAAAATCAAACGCGATGAAGCGAATTGGACTGCTGAGTGACACCCATGCCTACTGGGACAACCGCTACCTCGAACACTTCGAGAGTTGCGACGAGATTTGGCACGCTGGCGACATCGGCTCGTTGGAACTGGCGATGCGGCTGAATGAGTTTCGTCCTTTGAAAGCCGTTTATGGCAATTGCGACGGAGGAGATTTACGACGCCTCTACACCGAAAAGCTTCGTTGGACCAGCGAAGGAGCCGATGTTCTCATGACGCATATAGGCGGTTACCCTGGCCATTACGACCCTCGCATCAGGCAGCAACTCCTCTCGCACCCGCCCAAGCTCTTCATTTCAGGACACAGTCACATCCTGAAAGTCCAATATGATGAACGCTTGGGGCTGCTTCACATCAATCCAGGAGCTGCCGGTTTGCAAGGATGGCATCAGGTTCGCACACTCGTTCGATTCACCGTGGACAACGGGACCTTCAGCGACCTCGAAGTTATCGAAATGCCGCGATAATCACCTTTTCTTGCACTTTCTTACCAAAATACTTGCATAGTTTGATACTTTTTCGTTACTTTGCAGCGAATTATTAACGCTTTTGCGACAAACATAATGAAAAAGTACATCGCTCTTATTGCCTCAACCCTCTTTCTTATTCCTTATTATATATTACTTTTCTCCAGTTGCACGGAGGACATCGACACTTCAGCCCGCTATGTTTTCAAGGAGGAAACGATACTTGGCTACCTTCAAAAGCACGACGACTACAGCGAATACGTCAAACTTCTGCAGCAGGTTCCTATCAGTCCGCTTAGCGGAAGCACAGTCTTCCAACTTTTGAGTGCTCGTGGTCACTATACTTGTTTTGCTCCGACAAACGCAGCAATCGCGCTTTTCCTTCAAGATCAGGTCGAAGCTGGCCTGATAGAAGAGCCATCTTGGGACTGCAATATGACCGACAAACTGCGTGACAGTCTAATGCGCGTTGTGGTTCATAACAGCATCATCGACGGGGGTGATGTGGAGTTCTACGAGACAAAGGACTTTCCTCAAAATGCGAACGGCGAGTTCGGACGTGCCAATATGAACGACATCCGACTGAGCGTCTATCGTCCCAAAGACCCGGATAGCATCTACATTAACCGCATCTATCCCATTAACCTGCGTAACAGAGACATTCCTGCCATTAATGGCGTCATCCATCAAATGGAGAAAGTCATTGCTCCGAGAGAGGTCTCGCTCAAGACCATCCTGCAGGAACAGCTTGATGGAAGTGCGACTGGCTTCGTCGTAATGGCTCGAATGATACAGGCTTGCGGTTTGATGGACACACTTTCGAAACTTCGCGACGAGGTTTACGAGCAGCTCTATCTGACTGGCATGATAGAGGAAAAGACACCCGCGAACGGCCTCGCAACCATGACTGGCGGCTATTCCTATGCTCCTCAGCACAGGAAGTACGGCTTCACGATATTTGCCGAAAGCGATAAATTCTGGCAGGAAGCCATCGGGAAACCTGCCGAAGACATCATGCCGACAGATATTCAGGCCTGGGTCGAAGCGGGAAACTACTATCCCGAAGCAGTCGTAAGCGAGAACTTCAAAAGTCCCGATAACCTGCTCTACCAGTGGACAACCTATCACATCCTGCCTTTCAAGCTCTCACCAGACCGCCTCGTTTTCCATTATAACGAGAAAGGTTACGACTATGTCGGTTCCCCGGACAGGCTCTCGATACCCGTAATGGAGTATTACGTCACGATGGGACAGCGACGTCTCCTCAAAATCTTCGAGAGTTTGGAGTCGCAAGGTGTGTATCTCAACCGCTTTCCTAATCTCGATAACGACAGGCACGGAACAGGTCATGAGCTGAGCTGCGACCCGAGCAGAGTCGGTTCTCGAGTGATGAGAGAAGCAGATGAGTTTGACAAGCAAACGGCGCTCAACGGTTATCTCTACGAAATAGATGCTCCGATTGCCTATAACGAGGAGACGCGCAACAATTTGGCCCGAACTCGCATCCGCATGGATTGCATGAGTTTCTTTCCTGAAGTGATGAACAACGACATACGCCGCGTTGCTCTCTCTGATGCTCCTCATCAATGGGTGCACTTTCCCGATGACACAGAATACAAGTACATCGGCAACCTGAGCATCAACGAAGGCTCTACTTTCGTGTATTATAATGCCTATGGTCTCAAGTTCGGGAGCCTCTGCGGAGACGAGGTTAAGTGCGTTGGACGCTGGGAACTCGTGTTCACACTGCCACCCGTACCAAAGCGAGGAACGTATGAAGTGCGCTATCGTATCCTGACAAACAGCGACAGAGGCGTCGCTCAGTTCTACTTCGGAGACCGTCTTGACGGTATGCCTGCCGCAGGAATTCCCGTAAATCTTACTTTAGGAGGAGTCGACCCGATTACCGGCTGGATAGCAGATACCGGCACAGACGATGATGCAGATGCAGAAGCTGACAAGCAGATGCGCAACTGTGGCTTCATGAAAGGCGAGGAAAGCATCCTCATCCTAAAGAATCCGGGAACGACCGCAAGAGCAAACGTCAACCGAAACATCGTTCGGCGAATTGTCACGCGACAGACCCTCGATCCCGACAAGACGTATTACCTGAAGATAAAGTCCGTGCTTGATACCGAGACGGCAGAGTTCTACATGGACCACATCGAGTATTGTCCGAAAGAAATCTACGACAACCCAGAACATCCGGAAGACATCTGGTAAGCCGACTTCTCGTGTCGACTCATATACTGCCACAACTCTAATCGCCCTGATTAACGGGTCGAACCAGTCAACGGCGCAGGTAAAGTTGGGAAAATAAGAACGTGTCGCTAACAACTCAGGAATGTGTCGTTTTAAATTTAAGCACGTTAAGTTGAACAACTCGGCACGTTAAGTTGAACAACTCGGCACGTTAAGTAGAGCAACTCGCCACGTTAAGTTGAACAACTCGCCACGTTAAGTTAAACAACTCGCCACGTTAAGTTGAGGGCTTCAGCCTTTTGAGCAGAACAGAGCATCCTGTGAAGTTTTTCAATTATATTGTCTTTCCAAATATGTTATGCAGCATAAAATGACGCCTTTTTGCTTGTTTAATGTGATTTTTCTCGAGAAAAGTTTGCAGGGATGGCAGAAAAAGCGTATCTTTGCATCGAATTATATAAAGAATGAAGAAATTTTATATCATAGCATTCACTTTGGCGATGGGATTCGCTCCTCTTTCCGTGTTGGCAGAAACACCGACCGACGGCATCGAGATGAGCGTTTCGGGCATCTCGCTCAGCATCAAGGATGGCAACGTCCACATTGTTGGCGCGAACGGTGAGGTTATGGAGATCTTCAATCTGACAGGCACCAAAGTTGCTACCATACGCATTGACAGCAACGACAAGACCTTTGCGCTGAACCTCCAGAAAGGCTGCTACCTCATCAAGGTAGGCAAGATTGTGCGCAAAATCTCTGTTCAATAGTTCCCTTATTAAACCTTATTTATTGTTTCTTGTCTAACTAAAAGCCATGATAGACGAGAAAACACTCATTAAGCAACTTAGCGATTCCTCCCAAAAGGAAGCGGCATTCACGCAATTCGTACGCGAGTACCAGGAGCCGCTCTATTGGCAGATACGTCGTATGGTGCTTGTTCACGATGATGCAGACGATGTCCTGCAGAACACATTCATCAAGGCTTGGAGCGCTATCGACAGCTTCCGCGGTGAGTCTCGCCTGCAAACATGGCTCTTCCGAATTGCCATCAACGAATCCCTCAACTTTCTCTCGAAGAAGAAACAAGTGCTGAGCCTCGACCAAGAGGACTTCGGCGCAGCCGTTTCGCTTGCCAGCGACAGCTACTTCGACGGGGACGAACTGCAGCAACAATTCCAGACAGCAATCGGCACACTGCCCGAAAAACAGCGACTCGTCTTTAACCTCAAGTACTTCGACGAAATGAAGTACGAGGATATGAGCGACCTGCTCGGCACAAGCATCGGGGCGCTCAAGGCTTCGTATCACCACGCAGTCAAAAAAATATTAGCATTTTTTGAAAACAACGATTAAACCTTTTACATTATATAATATCAAATATGTGTATGAAGACAACAAACTATAACACGGAAGAACTTGAGGCAAAGCTCGTCGAACGCTTTGGCACCGAGTCTCACTTCACGGTTCCAGAAGGCTACTTCAATGGTCTGACGGACAAAGTGATGAGTCGTGTGGCACAGAGGAAGCGCCGTCGTCTGGTATGGCGATGGGCAGCTGCAGCTGTGCTCGCAGGCAGTGTTATTACGGGCGGGCTGCTACTCGAAAGGCACAACGCCACTCAAACGGCAAATGCAGAGAACATCCAGTACATCGAAGACGCGCTAGACTATTCGATGATAGATAATATGTCAATCGCTTACTACTTGACAGAGGCTGAATAAAACAGGAGGGAAAAGATGAAGAGAAGCATTATCATATTGATTTGCACTGCAATGTCGGTCAGTTTTGCTCTTGCTCAACAAGGTCGAGGCAAGTTCAATCCGCAGGAATTCAAGGCTAAACTCGAGAGCTACATCACTAGAGAAGCCGGCTTCACACAGAACGAAGCACAAGCATTCTACCCCATCTACTTCGAGATGAAAGGCAAGCAACGCGGACTGCAACGCAAAATATTCCAACTTAAGCAGAACGCCGCGACTGCCAACACGAGCGACAACGACTATGCCGCAACGATTCAGAAGATAAAAGACCTCGGCGTAGAGACAGCTCAGCTTGAGGTAACCTATTACAAGAAGCTGTGTCAGGTGGTTTCACCGCAAAAGGTTTATAAGGCAATGTGCGCCGAAGACAAGTTCCACAGGCAGATGCTCGAGGGCTTTGGCGGAGGCGGCACACCACATAGAGGACACAGACCGAAACAAGAATAACAGGCTTTAAGGTAAAAAGAAGTTTCGGTGGAAGAGTAGAAGTGCAGTGATGCACATTTCTACTCTTCCTTTTTTCCCATCAACTCATCGTAATCCACGTCCTCTCGAATGATGCGCGGACACTCTTCGTCATACAATGGCGAAAGGATGTCAAGTTCCGGCTTGTAGTCTGCATGGGTAATGCCAGCCAGATGGAAGAGCGCGAAAGGCAACATCGTTGAGATGAAAGACTTATGTTGTGCTGCGACAATATCGGCAAGCAAGTCGGGATGGTTCGTCTTAAAGCTGTCCGAGACGTAGAACAGCATAGGTATCTCATACTGATAACGTGCTATCTCGGGTGTCATCTGGTCACTGTTCGTACGATAGCACGAGTTGCGCCAGTCATAAACCTCTTCGCCATGGTCAGGCATATAGATAGCCACGACATCTTTCTCTGCATACTTCTCCAAAAGCTTCGCTACGACGGCGTCATTATATAGCGTCGCATTGTCGTATTCTGCCACAATCTGTCGGCCATTGTCATCTGTAAAGTCGTTCTGTACGCTGTCTGCCGTGAAATGATTAAACGCTTCGGGATAACGCTCGCGATAGTCCTCGTGCTGCCCCATCATGTGGAAGATGAGCAGCGAGGGCTTTGCTGCGAGTTCATCGGCGAGCGGCAGGTCGGCTAGCAAGTCCATGTCGTACTTAGTCGCTTCTGGGTTCATGTACGTAAACTGCTGTTGGCGGAGCTCTTTCTGATTGAAGATGGTGCCGCCAGCATGCCCATGATGATCCTTATTGTTCGCTTCGCCTGCAAATTGGTTTGTGATGAACCAGACGTCGTAGCCTGCTTTGCGAAAGACGGCAGGAAATAGCGTGCAATCCACCCAAGCACGGCCACAGCCGGGATAATACGTCGAGAACATGTAGCGAAGCGTCTTGCTTGTTACGTTGTAAGGCGAGACAGCATCGTCGAAAACGATGAGGTTGCCCTGTTCCTTCAAGCGGCAAAGGTTCGGAGTCGTCTGTCGAGCCTTCGAATTATACAAGGGAGAATGGTATTTGTTGAAAGACTCGCCAAGTAGGAACAGGATGATGGGACTGCGATAAGAGCAGCTGTCGACCTCTGTCCTCTCGACCGTCGCCTCCAGCTTCGCCAGCTCCTTCGTGCTCACGACATTGAGCGCGTGTCCGTAGAAGAAGCGGATGAAGGGACTATTACGTAAGGGCATGTATTTGTTCTCGGCAATCGTGGTGGTCACTTCAGCAGTGTAAGCCTGATACAGACGGAAGTAGGAGTAGCCTTGACATGAGGCAGAGAGGAGGAGAAGGGCAGCTCCGAGAAACTCTCCCCATGAGTTAGGGGAAGTACTCCGCAGGGGGGAGGGAGTGCGCTTGGAGGAAGACTTGAAGAGAAGCCACGAGATGAATATCGCCCCGAAAGTGATTCCAGTTGCCGATGCCAGCTGTCCTGCAACGCCGTGACCTTTGAGGAACTCCGTTGCCTCGCGCCCGTTCGTCTCGAGGATAAGCTGCAAAACTGTCATTGAATATGGCGACTGATAGCAAAGAATACTGAAGACTTCGCCGCCCAAAAGCAGGATACAGGCAATCCAAACGAGCCAAGAGAGATGGATGCGCCTGAGGAAGTAAGCCAACACCGTCAGCAAGTAGCAATCGAAGATTGGCGGTGCAAAGACGAACGGCTTGGGGAAAGCTCCTGTTGCATAGCACATCACAGGAATCACCACACACGACATCAATATCAGGAACCAGAAGAGCACCTTCTGCTCACGTATCGGTTTGAAGATTATATCAAGGAAATGTTTCATATTGCTCTGCAAAGTTACAAAAAAGCAGACAAACCACAAAAGAAAACGGTGTGAAAAAAGAATATCCTCCACACGACGTTAAAAACGCCGCACGCGGGGATTGCAATCGCCGCACGCGGAAATGGCCAACGCCGCACGCGGGGATTGCAATCGCCGCACGCGGAAATGGCCAACGCCGCACGCGGGGATTAAAACGCCGCCTGCGGCGTTGAAAATGACGACTTACTTTGTTCCCCTTTTATCCCATCATAAACAATGCCCTCCGAGAGCAATCTCGGAGGGCATTGCATTGTGGTTACGGACAAGACGTTGACTGTTGCCAGGCCTTGCCTCGCACTCCTTACTGATTTGCCATAATAGTCAGGACGTTCGTAACATCTGCGATGTCAATTACGCCGTCGCCGTTGACGTCGCTTCGTGCGTCGAAGGCGTTATTTGCCATAAGCGTCAAGATGTACGTAACGTCTGCGATATCAACGGTGCCATCTGCGTTAGCATCGCCCTTCAAGCCGCCGTTAACGACAATAGTGCCGTTGTTCATGTCAAACGTAATGAGGAACTTCTGGGTGTCACCTTCCTTCGTCTCATCCCAGTTCATATACCACTTGCGGTTAGAGCCACGAATGAGGTCGCCCACTACTACGCCATCTTCGAGCAAGAGATTGTTCGTCTCACTGCCATAGCGGCCTTCGTTCCATCCACTGCGAGTCGACGTGCTATGAGCGATATTGCCAGTGTTGGAGCGGCAAGAGAAGATGGTGAAGTTGGGATAATAGTTCTCGACAGAATCGCGGAAGAAGATAACTTCGCCCTCGTAGACACCATTGCCCTTATGAGCGATGGGAGCCATTTCGTCGTTCTTCCAGCGATGCTGCTGGCCGTTGACGTTCATGATAGAACCAACAACATAGCAGTTGTCGTGCCAAGGATATTCGCCAATGAGGTCGAAGACGATGGTGCTGTCAGCAGGATTGAATGTAACCTTGTACTGACCGCCGACAGTCTGGAAGTCGTTGTGGTTGGCGTTATCGTCAAGGACAGCCTTGAAAGTGCCGTGAGCAGGAGTAATGAAGCGACGTGAAGAACTCGTACACTCGTAGCGTTCGTCCATACGGCTCAAATAGATACCTGCACGGGCATTGCCACTTGCAAGGTTAGCGCGGTTCTGCACATAAACACTGGCCGCGACAAATGTGCCGTCGTCCTGCAAAGTCATAGGATAGACAGTACTGTTCTGGCCATAAGTAAGCTGATTGCCCTCCGGATCCATGAGGTCACCCTGTACGTAGTAGCCGCCACCGAGAGCGGGATTGTTCAGTATCTGCTCACGATAGTTGCGTGCCTCCTCATCAGTAAGGTCACCGCTCGAGTAGTGTCCGTCAATCTCATCAGCTGCAGCAGCAAAGGCATCGCTAAGGTCAGGATCGGAATCTAAGAAGGCGTCAGCCTTGTTGCTGCAATACTCGTACAGGCTACCAAGTTCTGCGTAAGCGTCATAGCTGTCGAGGATAGTGTTGAACTCATCATTAATCTGCTTGATGATAGGCAACTTCTCATCGAAAGCCGCAGCATCAGCTTGTGCAATAAGGCTTTCGAGTCTGTCGATATGGCTCTGGCTGTAGTACATTATCCACTGTTCGTCGTGTCCCCACTTGAGCGCTGCAAGACGAGCCTTGAAGTTGTCCATCATACCGATGATGGCTTCTTCGCTGTAGCCACGATATATGAGCTTGAACCTGCCCCACATCGTCATGCCGCTATCGTACCATGGTTTGCCTGTGTTGCGGATACCGAGACGGAGCTCACCACCTGTCACGATACCATATACATTATTAATATAGCGACCTCCACCAAATGCGAAGCTGACTGCCTGACGTTGCTCTGGCACGTAGCCGTCGCCGGTATCGAAGTCTTGAGACGATGTGCTCTCGCCATTGTGAGGAGCATCGGGATCATTGGAAGCGTCGTAACGGCAATTAACGCCATTGATAGCATCTGCATAGAGCACACGACCTGCATAGATGTTCATAATGGGCGTGTACCAGTCATTGATGAAGAGGTCTGCAGGCACATAGTCGTTGCCTGCCATGTCGCCCACGCCATTGCCGCCGGGACGATAGAAGGCAGGAGCCTCGAGCTCATAAATGCCGTCGGGAATGTCGGCAATAATGTACTGCGAAACCGTGAAGGCAGTGTTCCATGTTCCGGCGACAGGATAGATGTCAGTAAAGCCGGTATTAGAACTGAAGTTGTAGCCGTCAGGATGTTCATAAGTCCTGACTGTTTCCCAATCCTTGAAGTTGCCGTCCTCGTCGAAGCCAGCGTTCTTGATGATGTTGCTGACGTCGGATCCGACGCTAATGCTCGTCATGATTGCGCTCTCGTAAAGTCCTCTTGCGAACTCAATCTCGGCTGCAAGCTCTTCTTCACTGAGAGTGCGGGCATCAAGGACATTGAGAGCCGAACCGTTGGGCAGGTCTTCGTTTGCCTCTTCAGCCTCATAGAGATAAGTGTCGAGGAGGTCGGCTGCAGCGCCATAGAGGTCGTCGCGACCTTCACGCTCTGCGATGAGAGCGTCAATAGCGGCCTTGAAGTTTACGTAGGCAAGATGACTGCGGCGAATAAGGTTCGGAGTACGAGCCAGCACGTCGCTGATTGCCATGATGTCTTCAAGCGTTGAAACATTCCCGATGGCTTCCTTTGCTTCGTTGTAAGCTTCCATCAAAGAAACCTGAGGCTCAAGTTCTTCAAGGTCATGTTGGATAGCAGCTTCTTGCTGCTGACGGATAATCTCCACATCGGCATCGGCAAGCTTGTCGAGGCGCCAGCTGTCCCATACCGTCCAGTTACCATAAAGGTAAAGGCTGTTCTCTACACCAATCTTGACACTGTCCTCTGCACTCTCGATTGCAAAGTAGAGAGGCTCATTCCAGTAAAGTCCGCGAGCGAAGTACTTGTTGCAAGCAGCAAGAGAGTTGGGCACCCAAAGACCAGTTACGCTGCTGAAGTTCTCGGTCTCGTTGACGCGGTCTTGCTGAGCACCGGCTGCGATGTCCATGAAGCGAATGGCAAGCTTCTTACCGTTCACTTCAGCAAAGTACTGACTGCTGTGGTAGAGAGGAGCGAATTCTTCGCCAAGCACTCCTGTCTCGTAAGCTGCGCCTTCTTCTTCTCTCCATTGTTCAGCACGTTGTAAACCTTGCAAACGCAGGCGATAGATACCGGGCTCGAGGCCTGTTATCTCCTGATAAGTCTCGAACCAATTCGTGTTCCAATGCTCTGCAACACTGTTATTGATAGCCAAGCCGCTGCCGTCGCCCGAATCGTTGTTGACGTAACCTTCTGCGTTATCATGGTCAGCATTTGCAAAGACATCGAGGAATGGGAAGTCTGGATCTTGCTGATGGCAGACTGTGCAGAAGCCATCGACGAACTGATGGTCTGGGATGCCAGGACCAGGCGTATTGGAATACGTTGCATCCAAGGGGTCGAACCAGCCGTCGCAACGTTTATCGACAACAGCATAGACTTGCTCATGACCAGGCATAAATGTCGGGAACTCGTCGTCGCCAAGCGTCTGGTACCATGCTATGTTCTCCTGATTACCGTTGAGGTTGTAGCAAAGCTTACCGCTTTCCATGTCCTCATAATAAATGAGAGCGACTTGGAGAGGCTGAATGTCGTCTTCAGGAACAAGGCAATAGCAGTTGTTGAAGGTAGCATTGTCGAAACGAGCGACATACTTTGCTCCTATCTGGTCTGTTACCTGATAGCCGGTGACAATTGCGCTTGTCCAACAGTTTGTGATGACTGCGCCGCTGCTACCAAGCCATGCGCTCAAAGCACCGTTCTCGTTCACTTCAGAGCCAGAGATATAGCCTGTCGAGTAGCAGTTCGTCATGATGATGTGTGCCTGCGAACCTGTGTTACAGCCAATGATACCGCCTGCACCTGCTCTCACACAACTGACGTCGCCTTCGAAGCCAAGGTTTTCGAGGAAGATGTCACCAGGTGCAGTTGAACCACCAATAAGGCCGGCATTGCCATGAGCAGAGATGGAGCATGTTGCATCGCCACGAAGGTTCTTGACAGTTGCGCCACCATTAAGGAAGTTGATAAAGCCAATCCAATCGAGGTCGGAATAGTCCATCGTGAGATTGCTGATGGTGTGGA